>VOFH01004289.1_pt1 | contig 42722 bp, 54 predicted proteins | sample 5384091 | NCBI WGS metagenome assembly VOFH01 (sample SAMN12384727, study PRJNA508395) | human gut metagenome | isolation source: healthy gut G | host: Homo sapiens
CTTTGGGAGAAACAGGATCAGGATCCGAGGCCTAGTCAGCTATCCTCCAGCGTGCTTGCAGTGCTGGAGCGTCCGAAATGGCGTTCTCTACAGCAGTCGCATCAGGCCTGCAGAGCGCGCGCTGCCAGGAAATACCTGGAAATGCTGGAATACGACATGCTTTATGGAGAGCAGGCGGTCACGGAGGAACCAGCAGATACTCGCCCACTGACATGCAGATGGGTAGTGCCTGTCGTGGCGGACCAATACTTCCTTTTGTGCGCGATACACTGTATGTGCTGGGAGATCCAGCTCACCCCCATGCCAGCCGGATCTGCAGTAAGCGATCCAGTGGGATAGTCGACCATTTGTCTCCGCCAGCGCCATCAAGTTCCTGATCTGTCGCTTGGAGAGGCGGCGACTGATTTCTGAGTGGCCCAGATTGGTGAAGGTTGAGCGCATGAGCGAAGAAAACCAATGCAATTTCTTTTTCGCACAGTATCCGCTCGGGGAAGGCAGAGCCAATGTCGGGTGGGGGCCTTTTGGTTTCCCGTAAAGTGATTGGGAACCTTCTTATCGAAAAACGTCCAAATTTTCCGGCAGCATGACATAAAGATCTTTTGTCATCTACCAAAAAGCAGGGGATTCCAATATCACCGACTGCCTTGGCCTTGTCGTGAACTCTGGACGGCTGTCGCGCAGAGCGAGGAATTTTTTCAGGTGGGCCATGCCAGCAGTGATATCCACATAGCCATAACGGATCCCCTTTATCCAAAAATTTCTTTTTGCCTCTACGCAATGCGGGCACATGGGGCTGCCGTATACAATAACCTTTTCATCGCAATCACTCCTTTTTGTTTATTGTATTTCACCTCAGGGATTTTGTCAATGCCTGCAAAAACGCGCTTTTTTCTTCTTTTTGTCCCCAAAACATGGTATAATAGGGCTGTCTTTTTTCCTCGGGTAATCTTTTCCTGCCTTTTTTGCAAGGCTTCTTTTTTTATTTCAGCAGAAAGAAGGTTTTCCCCTTTTGGATATCACCGCCCGCCTGGCAGAAGAATTTCGCTTACGTCCACAGCAGGTTCAAATACTGTTGATCTGATTGACGATGGAAATACGATTCCTTTATTGCCCGATACCGTAAAAGAGATGACCGGCTCTCTGACGACCAGCTTTTTGCGAGAGCTGTCAGAACGCCTGGAATACCTGCGAGGACTGGAAAAACGGAAAGAAGAGGTTCGCAGCTCTATTGAAAGTCAGGGTAAACTGGACGAATCCCTAGCGCAAGCGATCTCCAGCGCCGTTACTTTAACCGAGGTAGAAGATCTATACCGGCCCTTTTAAGCCAAAACGGCGAACCCGCGCCTCCATCGCCCGGGAAAAGGGGCTGGAACCTTTGGCGCAGAAAATCTTTGCACAGGAGAAAGACTCCCCCTCTCCGGATGTTCTAGTGGTCCCCTTTGTAGGGGCCGGAAAGAGGAGTCGATACCGTGGACGACGCCTGCAGGGAGCGGCTGACATTATCGCGGAAATGGTGTCCGATTCTGCCACTCTGCGCAAAACCCTGCGCAACTTTCTTTTGATGCACGGCATTTTTGAAAACGGAGGGGAAACCCGGTGCCGATCCGGTCTATGACATGTATGACTCTTATTCGGAGCCGGTATCCAAAATTGCGTCTCACCGGGTCCTGGCGATCGACCGTGGTGAGAAGGAGGGTGCGTTAAAGGTTTCTCTGAGGTGGATCTGGATCGATGCCGCAAAACGATCGTCCGCGATTTTGTCAAAGAAAACACCCCCTGTTCGATTTTGTGCGTGACGCCGCTTTTTGACGGATTTTCCGGTTGATTTTCCCGTCTCTGGAGAGGGAAGTCCGCAACACGCGCTTACCGAAAAAGCCGCGGAGCAGGCCATCCGAGTATTTGGCGTCAACCTGCAGCAGCTTTTGATGCAGCCGCCGGTAAAAAACGCCGTCATCCTCGGCCTGGATCCTGCCTATCGCACCGGCTGCAACTGGCCGTAGTCGGCATTGCCGGCGAGGTACTGGATACGGCAGTGATCTATCCCACGCCGCCTCAGAATAAAGAGGGGCCTGCCAAGGAAAAATGTAAGCAGCTGATCGAAAAATACGGCGTCCGCGTCATCGCCATCGGCAACGGTACCGCCTCCCATGAATCGGAAGTTTTGTAGCCGGACTTTTGCGGGAAATCCCGCAAAAGGTCTCTTATATGGTAGTCAGCGAGGCCGGTGCGTCGGTTTATTCCGCTTCTAAGCTGGCAGCGGAGGAATTCCCCCAATATGATGTGTCTTTGCGCTCTGCCGTATCTATCGCCCGGCGGTTGCAGGACCCGCTGGCTGAACTGGTCAAAATCGACCCCAAGGCCATTGGCGTCGGGCAATACCAGCATGATATGCCTCGTGCCCGGCTGGATGAGGCCCTGGACGGCGTAGTGGAAAACTGCGTCAATACGGTAGGAGTCGACCTCAACACCGCCTCCTTTTTCCCTGTTAAGCCATGTGGCGGGAATCAGCGCCTCTGTTGCCAAAACATCGTGGCCTGGCGGGAAGAAAACGGGTTGTTTTCTTCCGCAGCCAGCTGCAAAAGGTCCATAAGCTGGGCAAAAAGCGTATGAACAATGTGCGGGATTTTGCGTGTACCGGAAAGCGATGATTTTTTAGACAATACCGCCGTCCATCCGGAAAGCTATGAAGCTGCTCGGGGGCTGCTGCGCTTATGCGGCTGTTCGGCAGAAAGATCTGAAAAAGGGACGGGCTCCATCCGTCATCCAAAATCTGGATCCTTCCCGGCGCTTTACCGCAGATGGCTGAAGAACTTGGCGTCGGTCTGCCGACCATGCAAGACATTGCGGCCGAACTGTCAAGCCGGGCCGCGACCCCAGGGATGAGCTGCCCGCTCCTCTGCTGCGCACGGATATCCTTTCCATGGAGGATTTAAAAGAAGGGATGGAACTGCGTGGCACGGTTCGAAACGTCATTGATTTCGTGTATTTGTTGATATCGGTGTGCATCAGGATGGATTAGTCCACATTTTCGCAGATCAGCAACCGGTTTATCCGCCATCCGGCGGAAGCGGTAAAGGTTGGAGATATCGTCACCGTCTGGGTATTGGGGTGGATACGGCTAAAAAAGCGGATTTCCCCTAACGATGAAAAGACCCGCCGAGAAAAAGGGTAAGAGTATGAAGAAAATGTCCTCCCGCATCGTTCCCTAGTCCTCTGGCAACTTCGTGCTGCTGCCATAACCTTCTTGGCCGCTTTTCTTCTAACGCTTCTGCTCTCTGATTTTCACTTTTGGTATCGCCTATCCCTGATGCTGACCGGTATTCTTTTCTTTTTTTTTCTTTTGTGTCTACTACCCGCTCAAGCGGATAAAATTCACCTTTTTCTGCATGACGGGCAGCTGATCGTCGACTGCGGCGTATTTTATAACCGCCGCAGAGTCATTCCGTTGGACAACATCCAGTATGTCACAACACTACGCACGCCGGATATGCTGCCCTTCGGCCTTTCGTCGGTAATGATCCACAGCGTGGGCACCTCGCTGTATCTGCCCTGCCTTTCTTTTGCCGGCGCCCAAAATCTGCAGGAATACTGTGTCCGCCGAAAAAACGCGGATAAGGAGGAATTGTTTTGTCAGAGCATCGTACTCATCCTATAACGCTGCTTCAGATGATCTGGCGTTTTTTGTTCCTGCTGATCTTCCCCGCCGCCCGCGGTTTTCTTACCGCCCTGTCCGGCGGAAACGTGGCCCAATGGCTGAATGGTGCCTGGAAGGACATTCTGATTATTGCGGCCATTCTCCTTCTTGCCTTTTTACAGTGGTGGTTCCTACGATATCGGTGGGAGCCGGTGGGCCTGTCTATCCGCCGGGGTTTTGTTCCGGCAGAGGATGTTCATTCCGGCCTCTAAAATGATCACCATGTCGCTGACCCGCCCGTTTTACTTAAGGCCCGTTGGCGGCGTTCGGTTACGCGTAGATACTTGGGCCGGGCGGGAAACAGTACCGATATTTCGCTGATACTTCCGAAAAAAGGCGGCAATCGATATCTTTTCGAAACGGGAGAACTCCCTGACGGACCTGGACTTTACCCCGCGTGAATACCATCCCAAAGGACTATATATCACCTGCCTTTCGGCCATTCTCAGCAGCTCTTTTGCCGGCGTTTTGTTTTTGCCACCTTTATTTCTCAAACCGGTTCTCTGCTGGGCCAAGAATTTGCCGACCGTATTACCGGAACCTTTGAGCGCTTAACCCGTGCCATTGCCTGGGGATCCCCAGCGACAGTAGCGGTAGCTTATCTGATTATCTTTGGCTGGCTGTACTCCTTCGTCCGCAACCTGATCCGGCACAAGAATTTTGTCGTCCGCCGCCGAAAAAATGAGTTATATATCAACAGCGGCATCATCACTAACCGAAGCTACTCCATTCGTCTGGATGAAATCAATTATATCGATATCCGCCAGAGCCTGGTCACCAAGCTGTTGGGCTTATATTCGGTCTTTGTCAATGCGGTTGGATATGGAAAAAGAAAAAGACGATATTTCTGCCATGATCCCGGCCAATCCCTGGGAGAGGCTGCAGCGGCATCTGCACTTTCTGCTGCCGGAATTTGCCGCTTCCCCGGCAGGTAAAACCCAATGGCGGGGGCGATTTTCCGTTTTATCCTGGATCCATTAATTCCCACCCTGTCCATCCCGGTGGCAGGCTCGGTACTGGCAATGCTGTTCCCCAGTTGGGCGGACTTCACCTATTCCATTGTCTGGATGGCGATGGTTCCCTGCCTTTGGTTTTTAACAGTACGGTTTTTGGATTTCTTTTCCTCCGGGATCGGCCGACAGGGGATATGTTTACCCTGCGATATTCCAGCGGCAGCCAGCTCCATACCGTCGTACTGCCCCGGGCGGATCTCTCAGGTCATTTTTGCGCCAAAGCCCGATCCAGGCTTTTGACCGCCGATGCGACGTGTTGATTTACTCCATGTCGGAAAAAAGGCCCGCCACCATATCCGCAATCTGGACATCGCACAGGTTATGGAGATCTTCGGCTGTAATGAAACTGGCGCAACCCCTTTTATCGGCGACCAAAACCGATGATTTCGCCAACGGAATATCTGCATCCTTTCCGAATTACCTGCGTCAATGGAAGCCGTTCTGGAAAAAAAGATAAAACCGATGAGTCAGCCCTCTTTCGATGGGGGTTGTTCCCATCGGTTTTGGAAAAACGGATTTACAATGTATATTTTTGCTGAAGATAAGGCCAAAGCATTCGTCAAAAGCCGTTCTGGTGATTTGGCCCGCCTATTTGCAGAGATGATGGCAGCATTTTGCCTTGCCCGATCACCAAGATCAACAGGATCAAAGATTATTCATCTTCCTCATCCTCGTCTTCCTCATCTTGAATTCCCTGCCATTTGGGGTCCTCTTCCTCCTGGCTGCTTTCCACCTGGCTTTCTTCCTCCTCTGGCATTTCTACTGGTGGAACGTACACTTGATACATCAGCTTTTCAGGTTGTTTGCATGATAACCGGTCATAGCAGAAAAAGCATTGTTCAAAACAACCAGGTCATCTACGTTGTTTTTCTGAATAAAGTCCACCAACGACGTCTGGAAATATCTTTCGTCTACTACATAGATATGCTCATAGTGCGGAATCAGAAATGGAACAAAGGCATTGCCGTAGGATTCCTTTACCACCACGATGCTTTTTCCGTTGCGTGTCCCGGTGTCAATCTGGATCATCGGTGCGTCACCGCATAAAAATACCAGATAGCTGTTGCTGCCGGATACGCTTTCTGCCCACACCATCCATTCGGTTTCGAATACGGCTGATCTTTCTGCACAATATAGGCCTGCGCCTGAACGTCAGGAATAAAGTACTCCACATAATCGCCTTTTTCCCGCATTTTGGAATCCTGGGTCTGCCGGTACAGGCTTCCCAAAAGTTATCGATCCGCTTTATCGTATAATCCGTCTCAATATCCAGCGGCGCAAAGCCTGCTGCTTCAGCAAATGCCGTATAGGCCCAGTAAGCGCCGCGCCCCGTCCAATGGTGATCGGTATTAAAGTACAGATACTCGTCGGTGTGCTGTTCGATCGCGCTATATACATCCACACCGGTAACACCGTCAGCCAGATGCCTGTAAATACTCTCGATGGCGTCTTTTTCCGAATTGGACAGTTCTTTGTATTTTTCCGGCAAATAAAATTCTGCACTGGTGGGCACCACCATGTCGAATACCCGAACCGAATCGCCAAAAACTTCATGGTAAGCGTTGATGTTGTCCGCATACACTTTGCCGACGGATTCGTTGCCCCCGAACAGCGACATCCCCATTCCTTTATAAATAAAAATTCCGCTTTTGTTTACGCCGACATCGTCCTCTTCCGGCTCAGAGGAAAGGCTGCTGTCGGATCCTCCTTGCTGCGGGGAGGACACACTCTGGCTCTGAGATGCATCCGACTGGGAAAGAGCCTGATCTGGCTGGGAAACCGATTCATCCGGCGTCTCCACCGGAGCATCCGCTCCGCCCAGGATTCGAATATCATCGTAACGGATCCCTAAACTTTCTTTTGTTCCATTGGAGAACGCCACCAAAAAATCCCGCAGCGGAAAAGTGTCGGCGTAATAAGCGTCAAACTCTTTGGAAAAGGTCCCGCTAAACCAGCTCTGCCAGCTGACCTGCGGCTTTTCAGCCAGATTCCTCTGCTCCATTTCGGATACGTCCGGTTTTTCCAAAAGCAGGGAACAAATGCCGGCCACCGTTAAAACAGCGGTAAATAAAATCATCTGCCAGGGAAACGGCCCTTTTTCAGCCGCTCAGGCTCCTTTTTCTCTTTACCTGCATCCTAAATATCTCCTATTCCCCTAAAATCGAAAATATAAAACGGATTATAGCTCTGCCCTGCCAAAAAACGCCGTACAGAAAAAACAACAGCAACAGATTCCAAGCCATGCCTGCACCGCTCTCCAGCGCCGCAGCCCAGCGCGGGCGAGACAGCAGGCGCCATTTCTCTTTTTATCCATGGCACGATCGGAAGGCACCCAACCAGCGCGATAACCAGCCAGAGCAGGTTGTTTAACAGCACGACCTCCAGCTGGACATCCCATAGCCCCGCGCCAGCCACCCCAAACAGGGTCTGCAAAAACCTCCACAGCCGGTTGAGGTCGGTAAAATAAAACAGCGCCCAACCGATCACAACCGCAAAAATCAGGTACAAATGGCTGAAAAATCGGGGCAGTTTTTGAGGATCCGCAGCAGAAACCATTTTTCCAAAATGACCAGCATGCCGAAATACATCCCCCACAGTACAAAATTCCAGCTGGCCCCGTGCCACAATCCAGTCAAAAAACCAAACCACCAGCAGGTTCCAGAACTGATGCCGGCGGTTGCCGCCCAAGGGGATGTACACATAATCCCGGAAAAAACTTCCTAAAGAAATGTGCCAGCGCCGCCAAAACTCTGTAGCGGACCGGGAAATATACGGATAATTGAAATTCTCCATATAATGAAACCCAAACAGTCTCGCCAGGCCGATGGCCATATCCGAATAACCGGAAAAATCAAAATAAATCTGGATGCTGAACATCAAAATACCAAACCAGGCTCCGGCAGTGCTCAGCGCCGCCAAGTCGCTGTCCAGATACTGAGTGGCAAAATCCCCTGCCAGATTTGCAATGAGCACCTTTTTGCCAAGCCCGGTGCAAAAACGGGAAATGCCGCTTACAAAATCCTCCCGGCTGGTCTGCCGCTGGTCGATCTGTGCGGCCACATCTTTGTACCGGACAATGGGGCCCGCCACCAGCTGCGGATACATGGAAACATACATGAAAAACGCCAATAGGACCGCTGTGCATGGGTCTGCCCCCGGTACACATCAATCACATACGAAATGGTCTGAAAGGTGTAAAAAGAAATGCCGATAGGCAGGGAAAAACCCGGGACCGGTAGAGAAAGGCCGGTCAGCCCATTGATGCTTTCCACCAGCATGCCGCTGTATTTAAAGATTCCCAACAGACCTAAATTCAAAACCAGGGAGGATCCCAGTGCCGCCTTCGCCTGCCAGCGTCCGGCATATTTTTCACAGATCAGCCCGTGAAAATAATCGATAGTGGCGCTGAAGATCAGCAGCGTAACCCACACCGGTTCCCCCAAGCATAGAAAAACAGAGAAAATACAATAAGAACTCCATTGCGCCAGGCGGGGTTTTCGTCACATAATAGAGTAAAATATTGGCTGGCAAAAAACAAATATAAAAAGATCAAATTGAAAAGACCATCCTGCTGCACACCTCTTTTTATTAACCTTTATATCATATCATAAAAGGATCAGAATACAAATATTCTCTTTCCTTTTTTGGACGAAATTTTTGCATCGAATTCTACTCCCCTCAATATACCAAAGCTTAAAAATTCCCCTGTTTCCTTAGCAAGTGAAGGAAAACCGAAACACTCCTCCATCGGCACAGATGATATGGCTAACCACACTGACCGGCGAAAATCCCTGCAAAAGATATCGTTCTGGAACACAACCGGCAATTTCTGCCGAAAACATATCCCCATTCAAAAAGACAACCCGGACAGGTCGATTGTTTCAACCTTCCGGGTTTTTCTTTTTATTTTCTTGCCCCACACATATATCCAAAGACGGCCTCCGGCAACAACCGCCTTTTTCTTTCTTTTTTCCTCCGTGCCAGACAAGTTGGCACCATATGGAAAGTTTTTCTGAAGCGTTAGCGGAGATCCGCCTTATTCATCCTCCCTGTTTTTCCGGAGAGGAAGCAAAGTTCTTTTTCCTCTTTTTTCACGCACTCTGTCAGAAGATATTCAATCTGGCCATTGATAGAGCGGAAGTCATCCTCCGCCCAAGCCGCCAACTCCTGCCACAGCGCGGGAGAAAGGCGCAGCAACAGCTGTTTTTTGGCTTTTTCTTTCTTGTTTTGTCCCTCCATCGCCTGGGCTCCGGATTAATAGATCGAACCGCTGTTGACAATGGGCTGCGCGTCTTTATTGCCGCACAAAACTACCAACAGATTGCTGACCATTGCCGCTTTGCGTTCCTCGTCCAACGTGACGATATCGTTTTCTCCCAGCTTATTCAACGCCATCTCCACCATACCAACGGCACCCTCTACAATCAGCTTGCGCGCATCGATAATGGCGCTTGCCTGCTGCCGCTGTAGCATGGCGGCGGCGATTTCCGGCGCGTAAGCCAGATGGGTAATCCGCGCTTGGATATTTCCAGACCGGCAATCTCTACCTTTTTCTGGATTTCTTCCTTTAAAATATCAGCGATTTCCTGGCTGGAGCCACGCAGGGATTTTTCTTCTACTCCATCGCCGTCTTCTGAAATATCATACGGATACAGCCGCACTACATTCCGAAGGGCGGAATCACACTGATGGAAAGGAATTCCTTGTAGTTGTCCACATTGAATACCGCTTTGGCCGTATTGGTCACTCGCCAGATTACTACGATGCCAATGATAATCGGGTTACCCAGCTTGTCATTGATTTTCTGCTTTTCATTGTTCAAGGTCATGGCTTTTAACGAAATTTTTTGCCGGATGTCATCACCTGGCCTGCCGCCTGCAAAGCCGCTGTTCCCGGATCGGAGCTGGATTGTAAAGCTCCCGCAGGCTGCGCTGCCGGATTCACCGCCGTAACAAACGGGTTTACATAGAAAAGCCCGGGCCGGTTAAGGTGCCATAATATTGACCGAACAGGGTTAAAACCAGCGCCTCGTTCGGTTTCAGCACCTTTTAAACCCTCAAACAGAATCGGCCCGACAACACAGGAAAACAAAATGCCTACCCCCCAGCAGAATACCGCCCAAAACAAAAGCTCTCCTCCGCCAGAAAGATAATGCCGAATACTACTGCCGCAATGGAGACGGCCATCATAAACAGAAGCAGAAACAGAAACAGAACCCCCATCCTCCTTTGGCCTGATGTGCCTTTCTTCCACTTCTTTTTTGTTGATGTTTGTATCGGTCATAATAACCCTCACTTTATGATATTATTTTAATATTAAATACATAGTATTATAATTTCTTTCTCCTGTCAACCCCGAAAGAATTATCTTTTTCCCGTTTCCCTGCAAAGCAGGTCTCTGCAAATTTGGCTGAGATGTAGAAATATTGCAAAAAATCCTTTAAAAATTCGTTGTTATCCATGACAAAATCAGGGGAAAAACGATGAAAATCCTTTTATTTAAGCCATTTTATTCTTTTCTCAAAACTTGACAGTCGTTCACTGAGTGAATATAATGGCAACAAGTTTGGTAAAATACTGAAAAAGCGGATGGATTTTCGCTTTTTCAAAAAACCGCAGCGGTCTTTGTCGCGGCGGGACGCCAAAGGAGAGTTGGATGAATCGATTTTTTTATATGATGAGGCTGGCCGGCTCGGTTTTTAAAAGCCGTGGGTTCGCCGTGTCGTTGCTATCTGTCTTGATGTCCCTGACGGTTTATGCCGTTTCCTCCACAACCAACACGGTATACATCCGGGCGGACCAACAGACGACGATCCTCACTACCAGCCATCGGGATTTAGACACAATTTTAGAGGAATGCGGCATTTGTTTCACCACACGACGTAGTCGACTTTTCCGGATTTGATGGAAATGTCGCAGAAATCAACATCACGCGGGCTTTCCCCGTAGCGATCCGGGCAGATCAAACCACCTATCGGGTCATGATGACCGAGGGAACGGTAGCCGATGCGCTGGCCAAAGCAGGGGTGAGCATTGATGACGACGACTTGATCAGCCACCCGATGTACGAATTTTTAGAGGAAAATGAACGCATTTTTATTAACCGAATCGATTACCGCACCATGTCCTACGAAGAGGAAATCCCTTTACGAGGTGGAAACCGAACAACACCGCTTTTACAAAATGGCAGAAGCCGGATGCTGCAGGAGGGGCGGCCGGTAAAAAATTCTGACCTATGGTGAGACCACCAAGGATGGCGTGGTGCAGGAGGCAGAGCTCTTGGGCGAAAATATTATCCTCAAGCCGACTACCCAAATCCATTTGGTGGGCGGGGATGTCCCGGTCTCCCCCTACGATTTCGGCTACACCATCGTCAATAACGCACCGACCTCATATAAAAGTGTGATTACCAATGCCAAAGCCACTGGATACAGTGCCGGCGGCAACGCCCGCGGCGCTTCCGGCAACAGCCTTTCCGCCGGCCACGTGGCGGTCAATCCCAATTTGATTCCCTATGGGTCCAAGCTGTATATTACCTCGGCGGATGGCAGTTTTGTCTATGGATACGCCATTGCTTCCGATACCGGTACCGCCCTGATCGACGGAACCATCGGTGTGGATCTGTTTTACGACACTTATTTGGAAAGCCTGCTAAACGGGCTTCGTACCGTTAACATCTACGTGTTGGAATAGTCGTAAAAATCCCGTTTTCTCTCCGAAATCGGGATTTTTGTGTTGATTGGGTGAATTTTACAGAATTTGACTGGCGTGAGCCTTTTGCCTTTGTTATACTAAAAAAGAAAAACGTCATCAGGAGGATGGGCATTGGAGCATCGTGAATATTTTGCAGCTGACCGGGGGCAGAACGGTTCTTCCCTTTATCACGCTGTATTTACCCGGTTGGTCCGGGCTGGACAATGGATGATCAGGGGCGGGCTGGCGCTGGGTGCACGGCTGCGCTGGGCCGTCGGGCGCGCTGACGCAGCGGTGGACTTTTTATCGGGCTGATCCGCCAGTGGTACGGTGCGGCGGAACATGCCTTTTTCCCGGGATACGGAAAAGTGGTGGCGGGTGCTGCCGGATGTGCCTGTTGTGTAATCTTCGTCGCTATCGCCCTGCTGCTGGAGCCGTCTTTTCAGTCACAGTCCATACTACCGGCCGCTACGCCGCTGCAAGCCGTGGAAGAAATCCCCTACCGAAGAACCTTTTGACTTGAAGCTCTGATTGCAGAATACGAACAAACAACACGTGCCTCGGGCCCAAGCGGCTCCGGTGACTGTCTCGATCCCACCAGAGCAGCAGTTATCCCTCACGATGGATTCCTTTGAAAAACTATGAACTGGCCTCAGCCCCTGCTGGTTGGACAGTGGATTTATCCCAATTGGAAGGCTCTGGGCAGGAGCGGGCGGCATATTGCCATGATTATATTAACAGCGACGCCATTGGATGGCTGCAAATTCCCGGCACCAATATCGACTATCCGGTTATGCAGGGCGCCACTCTGACTACCTACGCGGATCTGGACATTAATCGCAATTACAGCTATAACGGTTCCCTGTGGGTGGATACAGATATTAACGATGCCAGCACAAATACGGTTATTTTCGGGCATAATTGGACCAATGTATCCAGTAACCCTTCCGTGGGCCGGGCCGGGGATGTGATGTTTGCCCAGCTGCCTTCCTTTGCCCATCTCTGGTTTGCCCAACGGGTGCCATACTTCTACTACTCCTCTACCTCGCAGGATATGGTCTGGCAGGTATTCGCTGCCTTTTACACTACGGATTTGGAATTTTATCTCTATACGACCCGCACCGGCTCAGCGCTCCAGTCTATCATTGACAAAGGGCGCAGCCTGTCGCTGCATCATTATGACGTAAGCGTTTCTTCCAGCGACCGGATTATCACCCTTTCTACCTGTACCCGTGCATTAGGTTCCAGTGAAGACCAGCGCTTTGTGGTCATGGCAAAACTGGTCAGCAGCGGGGACCCTAATGTTCAGGTTAGCTGATCCGCTATCTTTCCTCTTTTAAAAAAGCCCCGGTTTCAACCGGGGCTTTTTTAAGGAACCGAGAAATCCCGCACTTTTCTGGATCTTCAAACCGGCCGGATAGATTTTTAAAGAAGAATCCACTGGTACAGATAAAACAGCAGATAAGAGGAAACAAACAACCAGGGGATAATTTTCAGATGCTCCTTGTAAACGGGCCATGTGGCGCATCCCATATACTTGATGGTCAAAAGCTGGCACAGATGCAGCGGAGAATAGTAATACCCCATAAAAGACCAGATAAACACAAAAAAAGTGTAAAGAAGCTTCAGCGTCGGATCCATCGGCAGCGTGGCCACCAACGGCAGGATGATCCCAATGGGCACCAGGCTTAATCCCGTGGTCAGGCCGAACAGCAGCGAGGCGGCGGAAATCACCAGCAGGATCGAAGCCGGAGCTGTTCTGAAACAGCCATACCACTCCAGACATCACCTGATCTAAATTCTGGATCAGATTTTGGATAAAATAAACGCCAATGAGCATAAACAGCGTGCTGAAGCTGATTCCTTTCCACAAATTGCGTAGGAATGTCTTTTTTTCTTTCCAGCACAAAAGAACATCAGAAGGATGCAAAGCGCCACTGAAAGGTACATCGGCAAATGGAATACCCCATTAAAAAACGACCATATAAATAGGCGAAAGGTATAAAAGGAGGTTTAAAGCCGCTTCCTTTTTGCTGCCTCCAGCCTGCACACGCACCGATTTTGCCCCATGCAGATAAATAAAATAAGCGGCTGTGTGCATACACAAAAATGAAACCCACATTCAATGCGATTAAATGATAAATATTAACCTCCGGCACCACTGTGGGGATAAACAGCATGTTGGTAGTAAATGGCATGACAAAAGCGCTACATGCCGGAAAGACAGGTTCACTACCACCTTCCGTGGCGCGGACAGTTCCAGTTCGTCTCCGATTTTATCCACAAAAGGGGCGGAAAGATAGGCACCGCCCGGGACAGTCAAAATTCCCATCACGGCAGGCAGTACCATCAAGATCGCCTTTTTATTGGGAATCAGCGTCTCCAGCGCAGCCACAATTTTATCTAAAAAGCCATACTGTTTCAGCAAATTGCCCAATACCCCCACCAGGATAATGGCGATGATGATCTGGACAGTCTTACCCGTCGTGAAAATCGAAGTAAAGCCCCTGCCGCCGTTGCAACAGGTAGCCCCGCGATCAAAGCCAGACAAATACCTGTCACCAAAAGCACTGGGCCGAATCCCGGCTTTTTCTTTGTGATCAAGGGATCCCTTGATCAGAAGCGGCATAAGTAAAAACGCTGCAAAAATCGCAATAAATTGTCTCATAATTCGCCACCTTTCGATCTGTCATCGCTTTTCATCATAAAAATCTGTCCGCGTTTATTTATACAACAATGCTTCTGCGGACACAAGCCGGAAACCATACGCTGCAGATTGACTTTTGATCAAATTTTTGCTAGAATAAATGCGCAAAAGTTTTCCATTATGATACTATAGACGCAATATGGAAGCGTATCGAAGTGGTCATAACGGGGCTGACTCGAAAATTTTCGAAAAAGTGTCAGTTTTGTCCGGTAAGAATCCAGTGTTTCTGCGGGCTCCCTGCAGTTCGAAAAACCGAATATTTCGCAGTTCTTTCCGTCAGTTCTTTTCCAAAAGTTTTGGGAATGATTTTCGGATTGACATATGGAGAGTTGTCCGAGTGGTCGAAGGTGCAGCACTCGAAATGCTGTGTCCCGAAAGGGACCTAGGGTTCGAATCCCTAACTCTCCGCCAGAAAGTCCAGTAAACATGCGGGTTTGCTGGACTTTTTTCTTTTTTGCTCTTCTTCCGAAAACGACGCAAAATCATGGAAAGAACAGGCGGTTTTTGAGAGAACTGGGCGGTTTTGGCTTTTTCCCTCTATTTGAACCCATAAATCAGCCCGCCCTGCTGTTATCCGCAATTTCGGCCCATTTGTTGCCGAAATCCACAGTCTCCGGCAACGCCATTCCGTTTACCATAGCCTGCGCCGAGGACAGCTTGGAGCTGTAATCCAGATGGGCGTAGATATTCGCCGTGGTGGAAAAATCGCTGTGCCCCAGCCAGTCCTGAATTTGCTTGAGAGGCACGCCGTTTGCAAGCAAGAGAGATGCGCAGCTATGGCGCAGATCGTGAAAGCGCATACGCTTTAATCCGTGCTTTTGGATATACTGGGGGAAAATACGCCGTCAGATAATCCGGCTTCATTAGTTCGCCCAGCTCGTCCACAAAGACATAACCGTCATACTCATAGTTGTAGCAGTTGCCGCACACCTGCTTATTTAGCTCCTGCGCCGCTTTGACCTCTCTAAAGTATTCGGCAAAGCTGCCCACAAGCGGCAGGGTGCGCATACTGGATTTTGTCTTGGCGGAGTCCTGCTCGATGATCTGCGTTTTCCGCCGACATTGACGGAGGTCACCGTCCGTTTGATGGTCAGCGTTCCCCGTTCAAAGTCGATGGCGTCCCATTTAAGCCCCAGCACCTCGCCACGGCGCAGGCCGTAAAAGGCGGCGACACTAAAACGGGAAGCTCCAGCTTAGTTACATATTTTGTGGCGTATAAAAATGCTTCATCACAGATTAAAATCGTTCAAGAGCAAAATAAACACGATTTAGCAAAGCTTATGGAACAACATAGGGTAGATATAGAGCATCTCAAAGAAGCACATAAGTTAGAAATGGAATCAAAGAACAAGAACACAAAAACAAACTGGAACTACAACAGAAAGATTTTGAAAACAGTTTATTAAAGCAACAAAGGATAACGAAAATGCAATAACAGCGGAAACTCTTAAGGGCGTTTTCGGTATGTTTGGAAATGCTTTAAATACTGCGATGGATACACCCGAAGGCAAACGACTTCTAAACGATTCGTTAAAGAGTTCTCGTGAAGATATTGAGAAAGGGTAATAAGTATGCAATTAAAAGAATTTCAGTTAGAAGCCGTAAAAACTATTCGAAGCAATGGAAACTCCTGCCCGTGACATTATCCTCAAAAAGCCCCACGGGAAGCAGGGAAAACCATTATACTGACCTACTTCATGTATCAGTACATACAGTCCTTCCCAAAACGGTTTTCATCTGGCTGACTCCCCGGAAAAGGCAATCTGGAGGAGCAAAGCAAAGCGAAAATGGACAAGTATATCCACGCTTCGCAGACAAAGCTGCTTTCCGATGTCATGACGGCGGGTTTCGAAGAAAACGATAGCTGCTTCATCAACTGGGAGAAGCTGACGAAGAAAGGCAATAACGCTTTGAAAGACGGCGAACGCACCAACTTTCTGGAGCACATTCAACACGCCTTGCAGGATGGCTTGCATTTCGTGGTAATTGTGGATGAAAGTCATCAGAACAACACGGTCAAAGCGGATGAGATTATCAATATTTCCACACGGAAAAAATCATTCGCTGTTCGGCCACGCCGAAAGGCATAAAAATGCCGAGATGATAGAAATCTCGGAAGAAGATGTAATTGCCGAAGGGCTTATCAAAGAAAATGCTGGTCATCAACGAGGACTTTCCGCAAACGGTGGAAACAGAAAATCAGGTTGATTTTCTGTTGGAGCGATGCCTACCAAAAGCAGCGGAATCTGCGTGCCGCTTTTCTTAATCTTCATCGCAATATCAACCCTCTGATTATAGTGCAGATACCGAACAAGTCGGAAGTTTTGCAGGACGAGGTGGAGCGCTGGTTTGAGCAGCAGGGCGTTACATATGAAAACCGGCAGCTTGCCGTATGGCTATCCGACCGTCACGAAAATCTGGATAATATTGACAATAATAATGCCGAGCCGGTTGCCGTTATCATCAAGCAGGCGGTGGCCACGGGGTGGGACTGCCCGAGAGCGCAAATTCTTGTGAAACTTCGGGATAACATGGATGAAACTTTGAGATTCAAACGATAGGGCGCATTCGTCGTATGCCGGAAGCCATGCATTATGGCAGTGATCTTTTAGACAGCTGTTATCTTTATACGCTGGATGAAAAATTTACGGCGGGTGTAAAACAGTCTTTGGGCAAAGGTGCGCTTGATGCGTGTACATTGTTTTGAAAAATGAATATAAGGGAATCATGCTTACCAGCGAACAAAGAACGATGGTTTCAGACAACCGTGATCCGCAAAAGCGTTGCTTGCCGTGGCAAAATATTTTGAAACAAAGTTTGGAACCGGTAGCAATAAAGAGGAAAACGCCACACGCTTGCAGGCGCATGGCTTCGTGTTAAGCGAAGACATTATACGATATACTATTTCCGGCGAAACGGCGACGCTTACATTCGGCAAGGACGACATGAACAAAATTGCCGTAACGGAAAAACTGAATACCCATACGCACGGGCGGGAATATCACCAGAAAATCGGTAAGATCGGTTTGGAAATTGGGATGGAATATTCCTATGAACACGATCATCCGCAAAACTGTTTGACCGAAATTTCAATTACAGCCGTAAGATTCTTGCCAAGGATCCTCGAATGGTATATGCCTTTTGTAATCAATAACGCTGACCTTTTGCGCCGCAGTGTACGAGAGGCAATGGCGTCGGAACTTGCTCAAATGCGTCTGGATTTTCAAAATATATCAAGGTCAAATTCACATTCCGCAGTCCTGCATGTTTACTTTTGATTCTTCTGCAAAAACGCAAACGGTCATGTCGAAAAATGTGTATCAAAATTACCTTTCCTCCGCTGAACCACGTTCTTCGGCCGAACGGAAGTTTGAAAAAATTTTGCGAACGGGCAGAAAACGCAGTGGGTATATAAAAAAACGGCGACAAGGGCCGCGAATTTCTTTCGATCGTATACGCCGATAATTCCGGAAAACAGAAAAATTTCTTCCCGGATTATATCATAGGTGTGAACAATGAAATCTGGATCGTCGAAACGAAAGGCGGCTTTGACCGGAGCGGAAACAGTCAGGATATTGATATCTACACGCCGAAAAATTTGAGGTGCTGAAAGACTATCTTGCCCGTTATGGATTAAAAGGCGGGATTGTTCGGTACGATGAAAAAACGAGGAACTGTGTATCTGTATGGAACACTATTCCGAGGACATCGAAAGCGATGATTGGATCTTGCTCGATAGTATCTTGTGAAAACAGGCTGTTTAGGGAATTTATCAAGTAATCAAATTTGAGGCAAAGGTTTTCAATGTTAGCAAACCAAGGACAATCTATGTAATTGTGGGAAGTGTCACATACTGAATGAAATGCCAAGGAAGAATTCTCTGGAAGCATAATAAAGTCATGAAAAAATCAACAGAGGAGTAAGGAGTATACGAATGAAACGGGAACATATTCCAATTAAATTATTACTGCTTTCTGATGGGAACCCTAGATTAGAACCTTCCATGGGCGAAGATGAAGCTATTAGTAACATGGTAGCCGATCAAAACGATAAGTTATTTGCACTTGCTTCAGATATTGTTGAACATGGATTAAATCCTTTGGATGTAATTGGCGTTTACCCATCTGAAACTTATAGCGGATACTATGAAGTTGGCGAAGGAAACCGACGCATCTGTGCATTAAAACTGTTGATCTCTCCTGAGCGTATCCGAAATGTTAATGAACATTTATACACTAAATTTGTATCCCTATCAAAAACATACTCTGCACCAGATTCAATAGAAGTAGGCGTGTTTGATGACGAAACTTCAATGCAACATTGGATGGAGATTCGCCATATGGGGGAGCAAAATGGCAAAGGATTGTCAAAATGGAATTCTGTGCAAAAGGCTCGTTATAATAGAAGGCAAACGGGCTCAGATGCATTATTAGATTTTTGGGATTGGATGGTCTCAAAGAAAATTCTTTCCAACGAAGAAATATCTCGTGTAACAAAGACTAATTGGCACCGAATTCTTCGGGATAAGTATTTTCCGTTTTTGAAAATACAATATGATGGAAAATATTTTGTTTTACCAAAAAAGATATTGATGTTTTACAGAGAGAATAAAAACCATTCAACAAAAATTAGATGGGCAAACCGTGGCTATCGTATATGATCAAGCACGGATTGACGATTTTTTTCAATTTAATTTCAGATACGTTATATGGAAAGCCGTATCAAGAAGTATTAGATGAGGAAGCAGAGCAAGTCTCTTTTCTTTCCACAGAGAATGCATCTGATACAAATGATGATAGCGAATCATCTATCAGTAATGCAATATTTTCTAAAAATATTAATAACAATACCGATAATAGTGTAGATGAAGCAAGCGATAGCGTTCCATCAGTACAAACAATAGTCAAACAATAGGTAGAGATATTTTTAATGGTTGTGATACCATAATACCCTACGGATATTCAATTCGTACCGAAAATATGCGCTTAAACAAAATAATTAACGAGCTTAAAAGGATAAATGCAGATAACTTCCCAAATGCATGTGGAACACTTTTTGAGAGCGCTTTTCGAACTATCTGCAAAAGTTTTTCCTAGAAAAGGAAGATGGTAATGACCATACCACCACGAAGTTTGAACAGGCTATCAAAGGTGCGGCAAATATATTGCAACGGCAAGGACGTATTAATGGGAGTCAACATTCGGCTATTTGTAGTGATATAGACAATTTACGGAAAATTTTTTAATGGCTACATGCATAACACAGAAGCTTACCCAAGCAGCGAAGCACTAAAAACTTCTTTAAATCTCATCGTGCATTCATACAAGAATGTTTAAAGTGACAGGAGCGTAATATTGTGATCAAAAACATAAATATTATTCAATATCGCAAACTCAAAGATATTTCGTTGGCTTTTTCGAAAAATGTCAATGCTATTTCTGGAACTAATGGAACCTGTAAAAACATCTCTGCTTCATGTATTGAGTAATGCTTTGCAAAGCGCCGACGAGAAGTTGTAGCTGGATAACTGACGACAAATGTTTGCCTATAATCCGAGCGGTAAATGATGTTACTAATCCTAAAGTTGAAAGTCTTACTCGTGGGGATCAAAATATAATGATCCTGCGCACGGAATTAAAGGGCCTTTGTTTTCAGTGGACTATTATGGAGCTGAGTCTTTGAATTTCAGACGGCACAATTCTACTCTAATGGCACGTTACGCAGTTAAACCTAAATATCAACCTGGGACGAAAAGACACATTGCCATATTGCCCGGTAATATATTTGGGACTTTCGAGATTAGTGCCTTTTGGCGAATTTCAAAACGATGAGGCTTTATCAAGTATAAAAAGAAGTTGCCTCAGAAATATCAGGATGAAATTGCACAGATGTATAAAGCGTTTACAAATTACGATATTTCGTTTAACTCTACTAAACAAATGGGTGATATTAAGATTCGAAGTGAATTCACCAGTAACATAGAGGGATTGACTCTAATACTATATCTGCTGGAGAAGACAACTTAAGTATTATTCTTACGGCCATCGTATCATTAAAATATTATTATGAATCCATCTCTTCTACAAACGAGGTTGAGAGTGTTCTCTTAATTGATGAAATGGATGCTACCTTGCATCCAGCTTTTCAAATTAAACTTTTGAATTTGTTTCGTGAAATGTCTGAATCTTATAAAATTCAGATTGTGTTTACAACACATAGTATGTCTCTTTTAGAAGAGATGCTTGCAAAAAAGGATAATGTATTGTACTTGATTGATAATGAGACTTCTGTCTTTCAAATGGAAGAACCTGACATTTACAAAATTAAAATGCATTTGCAATCATTAACGCAAGAAGATATCTATGAAGATAAGATAATACCTTTGTTTACAGAAGATGATGAGGCGCGTTGTTTGCTCGATTTGCTTTTTGATTATTACCAAAAACATATCCTGAATTTAGAAATGTTTGCGGCCTATTTCATAAGGTTTTAACTAATATTAGTGCAGAAAATTTAACTGGTATCTTCACAGATAGTAAACTTTTACATACTACTATGCGATCCATCTGTATTTTAGACGGGGATCATAATTCTGACATAACAAATTTTATTGTTGCTCTTCCCGGTAAAGCTGCACCAGAAACAGTTTTGCTAAGTTATATTGACACACTTTATGTTAACGATGACCCATTTTGGAGAAATAGAACTATCGTGGACAAAGGCTATACAAAAATTACTATATCACTAATATCAAAAACGAAGTTGATGCGTTTGAAAATGAATTAGTCCGCTTACATGAAAATGGTGAGTCCTCTAAAGGGAGACGCCGTATGTTTAACAAAAAGTTTTTTAATAATAACAAAACTTTTTTAATTTAGTCTTTAAGCATTGGATTCATAATCCAATAAATAAATCTGAAGTTGACAGATTTTATAATGAGCTTCATACAATATTCTTAAAAGTAGCCCCTTACCACGAAATCAACCCAAAGGAATGGGCATGAAATATGAAGGGAGTGAATTAATGTGCCACTTACACCATCACCTTTAAGATATCCCGGTGGGAAAACAAAGTTATATAAATATGTCAAATCAATTATTGAAGCTAATAACTTAATGGGTGAAACATATATTGAACCATTTGCAGGCGGAGCAGGGTTAGCTTTGAAGCTACTAATAAATGGCGATGTAAAGAAGATTGTCATCAACGACTTCGATCCTGCAATATATGCATTTTGGTATTGCCTGCTTAATAATTCAGAGCAAATGTGTGATTTTATTTCCAAGGTACCATTAACTGTAGAAGAATGGAATAATCAACATAGTATATATGCCAATCAAGAAAAACATACTCAGTTAGAATTAGCGCAAGGGACACTATTTTTAAACAGGACGAATGTTTCTGGTGTGATTACGGGTGGGATAATAGGCAAACGAGATCAATCCGGAAAATATAAAATGGATGCTCGCTTTAATCGTACTGAACTTATTCGCAAAGTGCAGTCTATAGCAACATTATCAGATCGAATTGATTTATACAATTTGGATGCCGTTGATTTTTAGATACTAAACTACGGCATTATTATAAAACATTTATAAATTTCGATCCGCCATATGTAGTGAAGGGCGGTAAGCTATATAAAAATGCTTTTACAATAGATGATCATCGAATACTCAGAAATCACATTGTCAACTGTCACCGGAAGTGGATTGTAACATATGATATGTGCGATCTTGTGTATGAGCTTTACTCTGAATTCAGGGGTGGCACAGTAGACATCTATTATAGTGCAAACGGGGCAAGAAATGCTAAGGAGTATATATTCTTTAGCAACAATTTGATATTACCGGACGGCATCACTCTTATTAATCGTAATAACCAGTAATCTGTTAATCTGTTGCCCCAAGCCATGATAAAAAAGCAAGCGAAGGTGTCCGATTTATCGCTTGCTTTTCTTCACTTATATTCTTGTTTCCGTATATTGTTCATTCTCCTAATTCACTTCATTGAGCTCTCGCTTTTGAAATGTTTGGTAAGTCTCTTCTATTTAACATATTCTTTTGCCCATTAAAGAAAAAAAAGTGCTAGGGTTTTCTGTTTAACATCGACAAGGTGTAGGATTGCTATTTTTTAGCCCTCACAATTACATCTTACTCATAATATCCTCATACCTTACCAGCGTCACATTCCCCATCTCACTTGCCCGGTCGGCGCAGCCTTTGGTGAAGCCGGTTTTGGCAAAGAGGTAGTAGTGGACATTCTTATAGGGGAACAGCTCGCTGCGCTTTACAAGGGTTTCCAAAACGCCGAGGTCAACTTTCTCATTCGTCCATTTACACTCCCCCGAAAAGGGCGGTGTTTTTATCTTGTTCGGCGAGAATATCAATTTCAGTCTGACGTTTTTCTGTGGGATCGTTGCCCCACCAGCGGCCGAGAGAGGAAAACTCCACCGGGCACTTGCCGGAGAGCAGCAGCTTCCAGAGATACTGCTTGCAGATTTCCTCAAACACCTTGCCCATATAGTCGGACAGATGCGGCTCGATGCGTTTGTAGGCCAGATCAGCAGCACCACGGGCGATAATCGAATTGTTTTCCGGTACAAAACGATACCAAAAGCGGAACATATTGTCTGCAATCGAGTAAATCGCTTTTCGGGACGCCCTTTCCCCATAGGGCGTCTCTTTTTCGATAATGCCGAGGGAAATCAGGTTTTCACATAGGCGGAGCAAATGTTGGTGCTTTCGCCGACCTTTCCGGAAATCTCCGACATACGGGAAGCGCCGGTGGCAATGGCCGTGATAATCGCATTGTAGAGCGCCGGTTCCCGCACCTCCTGTTTGAGAAGATTTTCCGGCTCTTCAAACAGGGCGGAGTTGGGATTCAGGAATGTGTTTTAATATTGTCCTCAATGCTCAGCTTATCGCTCATCTGAAGCAGATACTGCGGCGTGCCTCCGACGATGCCGTACACATAGGCTTTCTCTTCATCGGTGAAATTTTGAAATAACGGCAAGTCTCCTCGAAATCAAAGGGGGAGAATTTTCATCTGCGCCGTCCGTCTGCCGTAAAGCGGCGCTTTGTAGGCGAGGACGTGGTCTTCCATATAGGACATGGACGAGCCGCAGAGAATCGTAGCATCAGCTTGGAAGTATCCTTGTATTGGTCGATCAATAGCTGAATGGTGGAAGCGAGGCTTTTCGACGAACGGGCGACATAGGGGTATTCGTCAATGGCAAGAATAATCCGTTCCTTTTCGGACAGCTTGAACACATACTCTAAAGCCGCCTGAAAGGTCAGGAATGAAGTTTCGGCGTCCATTCCGGTGTGGAAGCTTAGAATGCTCTTGCTGAAATTTTCAAGGTTCTGCTTGGCGTTGCTCTCGACGCCCATAAAATAGATGGCGTTTTTATCATCAATAAACTGGCTGATCAGCGCTGTTTTGCCGACACGGCGACGGCCATATATTACTACAAATTCAAACTTATCCGATTCGTACAGCTTATCTAGCGCCGCAAGTTCACGCTCTCTGCCGATAAACATGACTGGTGTCCTCCCATCTGCCATAAATTCACTGAGTATAGTATACCACAAAATCAAAATTAGTCAAGTATGATTCGGTAAATCACACTTGACTAATTTCTTTCTCGCTTTTTCTGTTGCTACGCAAAAATCAAGTCGGCATAAACGGTTTCTGCCGCCCGATTGCGGATATTGTTCATTTTCTGCACCCACTCCATTGGATTCTCCGCTTTCAGCTGTTCGGTTACGCCCTCACGCTCGGCGTATTCTTTGACTAGCCGAAGAAAAAGAGATTGCGCTTCTTTCTCCACATCAGCGAGGTGGAAACGGAGTTTGCCGGAAGTGAGCAGATTGTAGTACAGGATTTTGTGGTGCTGCTTCAGGTACTGTCTGCGGCGCTGCGCCCAGACACCGATGAGGCGTTCTTCTTCGGCGGGTAATGTAAGATCGGGCAGACAATAGTCGCCCTGCATGGTGTATGTGCCGCCCGTTTGTTCAAATATTGTTTTAGCCATAATGCAAAACCTCCTTTGATACCGTTATTGTACCAAAGGAGGTTTTGCTTTTACGAATGTGCGATTTTTAAAATTATAGTTTCTACCAAAACTCTCTTTTTCTATTGGAATAGTTGACTTTTCATCGTATGGTATATATAATTTGAATTGTAGGATATGTTAAATTTGAATCAGTTTGTATGCCGGATCGACGAGAAATTCCAAAGAACAACCGGGTTCGAAACGCCTACGATGAAAAAATTGTAATTCTGAGATACTATCAACATCGATTGAAATTCTCGTTACGATGCTGAGAACCCACAAGATAGGCTCCGAGAGATATTTATCTCTTTTGAGGTGAGCCCAAGTTGCTGTATCAAAGCTTTTACACCATACAACATTAGGCAACGGCTTCGGCTGATGTCTTTGTTGCTATGTGTGTAAAGTTTCGACTCGGATCGTTGATGCCTGTACACACATGGTTGTGTATGGGCTTTTATTTTGATCCGGGTTGAGGTGATACAATGAAAATATGTAAATCCAATGCGTTGCGCCTGTGGGACGCATACTATGGCAATGTTCGTTTCGCAGAGGATTTCCATGGCAACCTAATGTGCAGAGACGGATATGGAAATGCAGATTACTGCGTTATTCGTTGGGGAAGGACGGTATATTGCGGTTGGAATATCCACCATATACTGCCCATTGCTTGTGGAGGTACCAACGAAAAGCAAAATCTGATTTGTACAAATATCTATACCAATGATATGGCGGAAGATAAAATTACATATTGATTGATGATTGCCTGTATCAGGTTCAACGCATATATGGTACACGAGAACATGAAATTGTTAAATTGAATTAGAGGCCAAATATGGGAAAAAGTGTTTTGACTACAATGACGGTGATTTTATCTTTTCTACATCTTCTTTGGGATTTGATTCCGACGGAAATATGATGATGCATTTAGGAGACAACATGGCGCTGGAAGTGGATTCCGGAGAACTTCACATAGTTTCTTCGTGGGAGAACGAAGAATAACGTGCTTTCATATTAAAGTATCAGCCGCCTCGAAAGGGACGGCTGATACTTTAATATTTTTTTTTCTCCGCACCTCCTTCGCCGTCTACTATGTGCAGGTCACGGATTTTCCGCCAGCTTGAAAAGCCTTGGAGGGTACGGATGTGCCATGGGGATTTTCGGGTGATGGTGCGGAAGTAGGTAGAGCAGAAGAACTCCACCAAATAGACCTTCGGAATATGGTTGACATTGTTTTTTCGGAAAGACTTGATGTGCCCCTGATTGCACCAGTTGTTAATTGAAGTTTTTCCGTAGCCGGTGATTTTGGAGACCATCTGGGTGCTCAGCACATCGGGATAGCCGGAGAGCAGCTCAGTATAATACAGCCGCAAATGCTCCCGCACGATTGGGGAACTTGTTTCTCCATCTGGACAGTATAATCACCTTTGTACCAGCCCGCCGGGGCGGAGTAGCTTTCGGGGAACACCTTGCGGTTTTCCAGATAGGCAATCACATCCTCTTTCTTGATTTTGTAGCAGCGAGTTTTCCTGCCCGTGTACTCGCAGGGGATTTTCCCGCTTTGGAGCAGATACAGGGCGGTGGATTTGCTGATGTGGCAAATTCGATACAGCTGATCCTTCGTGATTATATCGGGAACGGCGTCCCAGTTGATTGCGTTTTCTTTCATGACAATACACCTCATATCTTGGTAAGCTTTGCCGGCATTCGAACTGTCCGTGTATTGCCTTTTTGATTTTTGTTCTTTCCGTTCTTTCCGCAGTTCTTTCCAAAAGCGGAAAATCGCTGATTGGAACCGATGGGCGATTTCTCAGTGTTTTCGGGCGATTTCTTCAAAAAATCCAGATTTCATGCGGGTTTGTAGGCGTACAAGGCTGACTGAAACTGACAGAAGAAACCATGTAATTAACAGACGGCGATAAAACTCGAAATCAGGTAGCCCTCACGGGCTCGTGGGTTTGAATCCCACCGCTTCCGCCATTGAAAAGCCCTACATACAATTGGCTTAACAGTGATAAGGAACGAAATCACTTATCAACTGTTAGCTGACGGTTTTTGGTGTGATATGAAACTCCCGTCTGATTCCTAACAGGAATTAGGCGGGAGTTTTTCTTGTTAACAGAGCCTATATTGGAGGATAGCATTATGAAAACATTACTTTCCTGTGAATTTAACATGGACACAGGCTGCGTTGAACTAAGATATTCTGACGACAGCATGATTTCCATTAATTGCACCACTGTAGAGGACGAAGTTGCGAATAGCCGTTTCCAGCAGTCTGAACTGGACTACCTGATTTACAATGATCCTGTTGCCTATGCCGACCTGATTCTCAACGGAGATCCGAAAGCATATCTGAAAAATGTGACCGAGTACAAGCCGTTGGATTAAATGAATGAAATCGCCGATGTGAGTGAGCAACGCTTACATCGGCGATTTCATTTTATAGTGTTAGATAAAATTAGTATAATACTTTTATTCTCTTATTCTCTGTATTTTGAAGGGTAAATCCATAATACCTTTTGAATATTTCAATCAATCTACTGGGGTTGGAGTATCCAACAATTCTTGAAATTTCCGCAATGGTGAGGTTCGGTCTGAATAAGCATGTGCTCGGCTACAGAGATCCTTTTCCTCTGAATGTATTCAGTAATGGACATATTATAAACTGACTTAAATAGCTTTTTTCATTTTGCTTTCACTCATACATGCAATGGTGGAAAGCGTCTGCAACGTAATATTAAAACTGTAATGTTCGTCCATGTAATGCGTTAGTTCATCTAATGCCTGCAAATCTGTTTCTGCTAATGGATTGGCCATTCTCTTCATTTAGTCTGTTTTCTTTCAAATAAGAAGCAAGAATCGAGATGATTTCATATATTTTTGCTTCTACTGTAATTCTGACGCTTTCATGGAAAGCAGATACTCATATAGGCTTTGCATAGCACGATTGACATTTGGTAAATAGAATTTCCCTTTTCTTTGAAGAAATCAGAAAAGTTCACTTCAAGATCACCGGAAATTTCCTGGAGATACTGATCAATAAATTCCTGGTCAACCTGCACGGTAATACATCTTAATGGAATCTGAGGATGATAAATAGCTTTATACTTTTCAGATGGTTCATAGCAGCGTAATGTATTCGGAGAAACATTTTGATACGGATAGAATTCATCTCCTGCGCCACTAATATAGAGAGCAAGTACATATCCAGGCCCAATATGTTCTCCAACCATGGTTTCCTGATTAAATCGTATGTCTGTCACTGTAATGACGAAATCGTGGTGAACCTCACTCGTCCATTGAAATCCGATTCCATATTTCTGATTGATCTTATAGTATGTTCCGTACTCTAGTGGATTTTTTATCGATTCAACAAAGAAATCCTCTCGTTCAACTTCTATCATTGGCCCCTCCAAAGATACCTCGGTTAGATTTATTAGTACCTTGTTCAGACTTTATATCTGTTTTGTCCTTTACAGTTACCCGCAACTAATTATAATGAAAGAGTTGATGTGTGTCAAACCGTTTTTAGCAAAAGGAGGCTCGGATTTGAAGTCAATTCGTAGTTTATATAAAAAACTGTTGCAATATGTCCCCGGATAAAAGAATATGGGCATATTCTTCTATGGCACTATCTGCCGCTGCCGTCTGCTCATATATGGGAGCTTATTGGTTTCTCTGGCAATCCATTGTGTCCATTCTGGTTATCCCTGCATATGAGAAGGCCATGTATGATGCAATTATCGTAGTCGCACTTATGATTTTACGAGGCATCCTCAACATTGCATCGGCAACGTGTTCCCACTATTTAGGCTTCCGGCTTGAAACAAACTTAAGAAAAAAATGGGCTTCATAAATTATTGGATGCCTCTTCTTCCTTTTTTGACCACAACAGTTCTGAGAGATTCGAAAAGTTATTGATGATAACGCAGCAGAAACACACAAAACAGTGGCCCATTTGATTCCAGACAACATCACTGCTGTTATGACGCCGGTGTTAATGTTTGTGCTGATGTTTGCAATTGATTACCGCCTTGGTATTCTCTTGATCCTTACAACTGTAATTGGTGTTCTTCAGTATCGTAAAATGTCCGGTGGTACTGAATTTCTGTCTGGCTATTCAGCGGCACTTCAAAAGATGAGTGCGGCAACAGTAGAATATGTCAGAGGAATGCAGATCATAAAAAATCTTCGGTGTAACTGTACAGTATTACAAAACTCTGATTGACTCGATCAAGGAGTACAAACAGTACGTCTATCAGTATAGCCTCAGTTGTAAGAATCCCTATGTTGATTCCAGGTTCTGTTCAACGTGTTTTATTTTTTTTGCCGTACCAGCCGCAGTTGTACTCATCAGCTATGGAGAACCTGCCATGCTGATCTTGGCAAAGATTGTTTTTTGCTGTATTCTCCGGAGCTGTATTTACTTCTTTCACATCGATTATGTTTACGGGGGCAGGATAACTTTGGCGCACAAAATACGCTGAATCAGCTTGATGAGCTGACTGCTTCAATGGATCAGGCAAAGCTTCCGCATGGAAGCGAAGAGAACTTCCAAAATTTCGATATTGAATTTCGTCATGTTGACTTTAAATATGATGACACCTTCGTGCTGAAGAATTTTAACCTGACACTGCATCAGAATAAAACTTATGCGCTTATCGGGTCTTCCGGCGGAGGCAAATCTACCATTGCAAAAGCTGATTTCAGGATTTTATCCTGTTGATGGCGGCGAGATCTGATTGGTGGAAAGAACATTCAGAGTTATTCTGAAAAAGCTCTCATTCAGAACATAGCATTTGTCTTCCAGCACAGTCAATTACTGAAGACCTCAATTTACGAAAATGTCCGAATCGGAAATTCTCAGGCAACACGGCAGCAGATTATGGATGCACTTGACGCAGCGAACTGCACATCCATTCTTGACAAATTCCCCAGCGGGAGATGACCGTCATAGGGGCAAAGGGCGTATACCTTTCCGGTGGTGAGGTGCAAAGGATCGCCATTGCAAGGGCTATTCTAAAGAATGCGAATATCGTCATTATGGATGAGGCTTCTGCAGCTGCAGATCCGGAAAATGAATACGAGTTGCAGCAGGCTTTCCAAAAACTGATGAGAGGGCAAAACAGTTATCATGATTGCACACAGGCTGTCCTCTATTCAGAATGTAGACCAGATCCTGTTTGTCCAGAATGGAAAAGTTGTGGAACAGGGAACCCACAATGAACTGATGGCCTGCAATGGACGTTATAAGGATTTTCAGGATGTATACTGCAAGGCAAATCAGTGGAGGTTGGCATGATGAAGACATATCTAAAAAAGCCTTCCAGCTGAGTGATTCGGGTGTGAAGGGCCTTGCAAAATCAATCTGGTCATTCTTTCTCTATTATGTTTCTTTTGTACCGCCGATGATCTGTGTTTTTCTGTTTGCAGACAGGCTGTTGAGTGGAAATACCGGGAAACCGGTGGTATATCTCCTGTTTATGCTGGCAGCGACCCTGGTGATGTACTTAGTTATTAACTATAACTATAAAACGACCTATGATGAAACCTATCAGGAATCTGCAAATTTAAGAATTGATCTGGCGGAACAGCTTTCCAAACTGCCCCTATCCTATTTTTCAAAGCACAATTTGTCTGACCTTGCTCAAACAATCATGGCAGATGTGGCTTCGATTGAGCATGCTTTTTGCGAACGCAGTGGCTAATACCATAGGATTTGCAATTTACTTTTTGGTTATCAGCGCAGCCCTTCTGATCATGAATTGGAAATTAGGGCTCTGTGTATTGCTTCCGTTCTTGCTTCTGCTTCGGTTCTTTTCTGACAAAGAAACTGCAGGTCAGAGATGTAAATAAACATTATGATAAGTTGAGAGATATTTTGAAAGCTTTCAGAATGCAATCGAACTGAATCAGGAAATTAAAAGCTCTGGGTTGAAAGAAAAAGTAGAAGCTCAAATGGACCAGCAGTTGGATGAGTCAGAAAATCTTCAGTGGAAAGCCCAGATCACCCAGACGATTCCTGTTACAATCGGCCAGACTTTATCGATTCTTCCTATTGGAATCACGGCAACTGTTGGCCTTTCGATGCTTGCCTCCGGTCAGGTAAGTATCCTGATTCTTCTGGGCTATATTATTATGGCGGCGAAACTCAGCGGGGCCATGGGTGGTGTTTTGCTCTATCTGACGGAAATCTTTTATTTGGATGCAAGGATCGCCAGGATTGGTGAAATCAAGAATCATGAACTTCAGGGTGGAGAAAAGGCAGTCCTCTCAGATTTCAATGTAGAAATAAAGGACGTTTGTTTTTCCTACCAGAAAAAGACACCCAGGTGATTCGCCATGCATCCTTTACGGCGGAGCAAGGACAGGTAACCGCATTGGTCGGTCCCAGCGGCTGCGGAAAACAACAATGCTTAAGCTCATCAGCAGACTATATGATGCAGATTCCGGCACCGTTCAAATCGGAGGAACCGACATACGAGAAATTCACACTGATAGCTTGTTCAAGTATGTCTCCATTGTTTTTCAGGAAGTCATTCTATTCAATACTTCTATTATGGAAAATATTCGCCTTGGGCGGCTGGATGCTTCTGACGAAGAAGTAATACGAGCTGCAAAACTGGCTGGTTGCAATGAGTTTGTCAGCCGTCTGCCAGACACCTACCAGACAATAATCGGGGGAAAATGGTACCAAACTCTCCGGTGGAGAACGTCAGCGTCTGTCTATTGCCAGAGCAATCCTGAAGGATGCTCCAATTATCATTCTGGATGAGATTGCCGCATCGTTAGATGTGGAAACAGAAGTCCAAATACAGACTGGATTAAATCATTTGATTCAAGGCAAGACCGTGATTGTTATTTCACACAGACTAAAGTCTATTGAAAATGCAGATAAGATCGTCGTTATGAAAGCAGGTACCGTAGAAGCCTGCGGAAAGCATGCTCATCTGCTGAAACAGTCGTCCACATATAGAAAGATGATAGAAAAGTCCAATCTGGCAGAGAAATTTAACTACTAAGCAGGTTGCCTTTCAGATGCAGGCCGCACTGAAGGGTAACTTAAAGGCATTTCAGTTAACCATGTCTAACTGATTTCTGATGTGAGGAGGTGCATTATTTGAAGAAATATATTGGAAAAAGGATCATTAGCTTCCTCATTGTGCTGATAGGAGTCAGCGTCCTGAGTTTTTGTTGATTGCTTGGTCCGGAAAAGATCCTGCAGAAATTATTGCACACCGAGGCGTATCCAATCCTACGCCGGAACAGATTGAGATGATTCGGGTGGAAATGGGATTGGATCAACCTCTCCCTGTGCGATATATTCAGTGGCTTTCCGGAATGTTTACAGGAGAACTTGGGACTTCTTTGACCACTCATCAACCGATTGTAAAGGATCTGCACAAGTATCTGGCTACGACCACATCTCTTGTAGGGATGGCCATTCTATGGATTATCGTGCTCACCGTTCCGATTAGTTTGCTCTGTGCCAGAAAGCGGAACCGCCTTTTCGATCAGATTACCAGAGGCATTACTATCTGCGGTATTTGTGTGCCAACTTTCTGGCTGGGATTCCTTCTTCTACTGTTCTTTGCGATTCATCTGAAATGGTTCAGTGTCTTACCAAGTCCAGGTTGGAGGGGCTTTTACTTCCTTCATTTGCCCTGGCGGTTCCCAGTTCGTGTTCACTCATCCGAATTATGCGTTCCTCTCTTCTGGCTGAATTATCTTCTGATTATGTTCGGTTTGCAAAAAGCCCGTGGACTATCTGCCAACAGAATTCTGGTATGTCACATTCTGCGAAATGCCTTACCGCCTGTTGTTACAATTTTCTTTCAGCAATTCGGCTTTCTAATTGCCGGAGGGCTGTAATCGAAAGTGTTTTTTCAATCAAGGGAATCGGAACTTATCTGGTGGACAGTGTGGTTGCAGCAGATACGATTGCAGTTTCTACCTGTATAGTCGTCATTGCAGCAATTTTTGTTGTCGCAAATTTCATGGCAGACATAATCAACCGTCTGCTTTGTCCATGGATGGTGAGGGAAGAAAATGATGCATAAGCTACTCAAAAGGCCGCAGGCAATCATCGGTCTGTGCCTGATTGCTATTGTGATTGTAATTGCGATTGCAGCACCTGCTTTTTTCGCCTCACGACCCTGAATTGGTGAATTTATCGCAAAAGTATGCACAGCCTGACGCAGAATACCCTCTTGGAACAGATCAATTGGGCAGGTGTACCTTATCAAGGCTGCTGTATGGAGCCAGATATTCCATCGGAATCAGTTTACCTGTGCTGCTGATTTTGTCTGTGATTGGTCTGATTGTCGGCACTTTTAGCGCCTGTGCTGGAGAAAAAGCAGACCATTTCATTACTATACTCTGTGATGTGTTTATTGCTTTTCCTTCTCTTATCATTGCTATTGCTGTCATAGGCGTTCTGGGGAACTGACTCCAAAACATTGCCGTTTCTGTTGTGATAGCGACCTGGGCTTGGTTTGTTCGTGTTGTCAGATCTTATTCCGTTCAAGAAATGGGTAAAGATTATATCCTGGCAGCCCGGATTTCTGGGTGCAATACAGGAAAGCTGGTCTTCAGACATCTGATTCCTAACATTCTGCCACAGTTTCTTGTGTATGTTTCCACTGGTGTCGCTTCTTCCATCATTATGGTTTCCAGCTTTGCTTTCCTCGGACTTGGCCTTCCCTCCGGCACACCGGAATGGGGTGCCATGTTAAATGATGCCAGGACAGCGCTTTACTCTCATCCGGAATTGCTGATCTATCCAGGCTTGTGCATCTTCGTAACGGCAGCAGGCTTCAATTTATTTGGAGAAGCACTCCGTGATATTCTGACGCCGGAGGAGGACAGCCTATGATGTCGTCACTTATAATCGATCGTTTAAGCATTAAACTGCGGTCAGGCTCGGATAACTTGGTTTCTGAAATATCCTTTGCAATCAAAGAAGGAGAGTCTTTAATCTTGTTAGGCCAATCAGGTAGCGGCAAAACAATGACCTGTAGTGCGGTGCTAAACTTATTGGACCCTAAAAAATTTGAGGTGTCGGGTTCCGTTTTCTTCGGCGAAACTGATCTTTTGAATTCATCAGAAAAGCAGAGACGAGGAATATACGGAAACCAGATTGTCTACATCCCGCAAAATCCAATGACTGCATTGGACCCTTCTATGCGTATTGGCAGACAGATGGATGAAACACTACGGCTTCATTCCGACAAATCCCGCCAGCAGCGTTACAACTATATTCTGCAGCTTCTGCATGATGTAGGGTTAGATGATCTGACAGGGTATACAGAGCATACCCACATATGCTTTCCGGAGGAATGCTTCAGCGTGTCATTATCGCAATGGCTATGATGCTTGATGCAAAATTTGTGCTTGCCGATGAGCCGACAACTGCTTTGGATGTGATTCACAGAAATGGAATCATAGATTTATTTTCGCAGATGAAAGCAAATGGAGTTGGGGTTCTTATGGTAACTCATGATTTCGCAACAGCTCTTCAATTAGGCGGAAACATGTTGGTGATGAAAGAAGGAAGAATTATAGAATCCGGTGAAGTTCAATTTGTCTTCGATCATACCACAGAACCTTATACAAAGTCACTGATTGAAGCTTACTCCCTTTCCTGTGCTTTCACGAAAGGGGCGGAATCATGATTAAAGTCAACAACCTATCAAAAGAATTTCACGAACAAGGCACAAGCAACGAGCTTCTGGCCGTTGATCATGTAGATTTTACTATTCAGGATGGTTCATTTTGCGCTTTGGTAGGAGAAAGCGGATCGGGTAAAAGCACTTTGGCTCAGCTCATGTGCGGTCTGTTGGTCCCATCTTCTGGTGAGGTACTGTTTGAAGGAAAAAACATTTCCCTCTGCCGGGGCAAAGCAAAAGCAGCTACTGCGATCTAAAATACAGCTGATTCTTCAGGATGGCAAGGGAGCAATGGACCCTCGCTTTACGGTATATCAAATCATTGCAGAGCCAATTCGCAATTTCAGAAAACTCACCAAAAAGGAAGAAGAACGGGAAATCAATGATCTTCTTGCTATGATGGAGCTTCGAAGAAATCAAGCTGCGAAAAGCTCGCAGGCTATCCGGTGGACAACAAAACGTGTATGTATTGCAAGGCGTTGGCTGCTCAACCGGATGTATTGATTTTTTGATGAAGCAGTCAGTGGGCTGGATGTCCTGGTTCGTAAACATATTCTTGATTTGCTGAAGCGACTCCATCAGGAGCGAAAAATGACTTGCTTTTTTTTTTTTTTTCGTACCCATGACCTGGATGTTGCGCTATATCTTGCAGACCGTGTGATGGTGATGCGTTGCGGTAAGATTATCGAAGACCGTACATTTCACGGTTCAACAGACTGCTTTACACATCCGTATACAAAGCTTCTGCTGCATTCTATTGCTCCATATCTGGGCTAAACCATTCAATAAATATGTATACCCTGCTGAAAAGCATGTTATAAAAACAAATAAAGGAGATTTTGTACATGAAACTGAAAAAAAACTTTTAGCTTTCGGACTCGCACTTGTGATGTGCCTTGCTATGGCGGCTTGCGGCACAAACCCTGACGAGAATCCGGAGGAATCCACCTCTCAGACCGATGCAGAGCCGGTATCAATCACTGTCACCGAATTGGGACTTTTCTGTAGGCTTCTATCCTGTTATCACGCCTATGGTATCCAGCACTTACGGTGCCGGATTCTGGAGTCGTAATTTTACAACACGCTGGTAAGCTATGATGATAACGGGAAGATCCAGGGCGAGTTGGCTGAAACCTGGGAAATCAGTGATGACGGCAAGACTTACACCTTCCATCTGCGTGATGGTGTCAAATTTTCTGACGGTACTCCTCTGACTTCCGAGGCAGTAAAGATGACCCTTGAAGCAGTAGTAACCAATCTGGGTCCCCAGAATGGTGCCTTCAGTAAGCTTACTACTTTGTTTGACAAGCTGGAAACCCCGGATGAAAAAACCTTTGTAATGACTTTGAAGACCCCTTATTACGCTGCTCTTGACAATCTGACCATGGCGCTGCCTCTTGGTATTGTGAATCCGCAGCCTTTGAAGGCGGCGTAGAAAAGGCTTACGAGAATTGCGTGAGTGCAACTATGGGTACTGGTCCCTATATGTTTGACCGGGTCGAGGGGGACACTTATACCTTTATCCCGCAATCCCTACTACTGGGACGAAGCTCCTGAAGTGGATGAGTTCAAGGTCAAAGTGATTCCTGATAATGCTGCAAAAATTCTTGCTCTGCGCAACGGTGAAATCGATGCAATTCTCGGCTCCAGCAGACTTGGCGCAGAAGGCTACGGAGATTTCCCAGGATACCGCTTTCGGTCATGCCATGGATGACAGCACCAACCAAACCCGTTATCTGGGTATGAACCTGAATAAGGCTCCCTTTAATGATCCTCTTGTAAGGGAAGCAGTATCCTACGCTGTTAATCAGCAGGAGTTGGAAACCTCTGTTTTCGATGGCCTGGAGACCGCTGCCGAAACCCTCTTTACGAATGAAAAGCCCAACTGCGGTGTGGAGGTTAAGACCTATCCTACTGACATGGAAAAAGGCAAAGCAGCTCATGAAGGAAGCCGGCTATGAGGATACCAATGATGATGGTATCCTGGAGAAGGACGGAACTTCTCTCGCCATTCATTTCAACTATTCTCAGAGCCTTGCAAGTATTGACAATGCAGTTCTTTCTATTGCAGCTTCTCTTAAAGAACTCGGCTTCGATGTTACTATTGATGCAGTAGACATGAACACCTGGTATGGAGCCTTGATGGCTGGCGAATATGATCTGACCTTCTACAATACTGCTGGCGGTTCCTTTGACCCTGCAACAGATATGAGCAATATGGCTCCTGGCGCTATGGGTGATCCAATCCTCTGCCAGTTCTCTGCTTTCTTTGAGAATCCTGAAATTTTCGCAGAATTGGACTCCACTTCTGATTCTCAGCGTGTGCAGGAAATCTATGGAATGATTCTGAATGGTATTGCAGATCAGAATCTTCTGGTGCCTGTAACCGGTACTCACGATCTGGCTCTGTGGAATACTGATAAGATAACTGGCTATGACTTCTACACAGATGCCAGCTACGTAGACATTGCATCTGTTCATGTGAAATAATGTCCAGCAGTGTGGCTGAGGCGGCTGCAAAGAAAGACTTCATTCTTCCGGAGAAGACTATCTAAAAGCCATATTTATTCTTGAAGCGCAACATAGTTCAGTTCGTTCAGTAGAGGTTGCTGAGTACATGAATGTATCTAAAGCGAGCGTTAGTCATGCAGTTGCTCTATTAAAAAGAACGGATTTCTCAAAATGAATCAGGACTATGACCTTGTTCTCACAGATTCTGGAAGAGCAATCGCAAGCTGCATCTATGAAAAACATTGCTATTTTAAGGATAGACTGATAAGCGCCGGTGTTTTCTCCGGAAACAGCCGAAATTGAAGCTTGCCGCCTGGAACACTGTGTCAGTGAAGAATCTTTCCATAAACTTCGTAAAACATATGGGTATTAGAGCCCAATAAAGAATACGGTCAAGGAAAAAGTTCCTTGACCGTATTTTTAGATTTGGTAGCGCTGTAAATATAGCCTCTATATAAAGAGAAAACTTTTTACAGCATGAGCTTCTTCCACTTTCTGATTTTTGTGCGGAAGGTGCCAAAGGGAGCCACGGTGTTGACATGGATAAACTTATAAACTTCCCATACCGCAGATTTTGTCGCCCCGTCTGCCCACTTGCGTCTGTGGGGAGCAAAGAGATCCTCGCCGGTCATGGCGTCGATCATCCCATAGATCCTCTGGATATTCGTGTCCAGCTTCGTTCTGAGTTCATGGAGCGATAGACCGGCATAGGTATCCGTGAACCACTGATACAGTTCCCCAGCTGGTTCCACTTGAACTGATCGGACAGGGTTTTTACTTCCAGACCGTTTCTCTCATCCTGTTCCCACTTCAGCACAAGAGTTGTCCAGCCAACCTTATAAGCCAGATTTTCCGCCGGAGTACGGTCAACATCTTCCGCCCGAAGGTCTTTCATCTCTTCCGGGATATTGTCAAACTCGGCAATGAATTTCGTATAGGTTTTCATGTTCTCGTCTTTCAGTTCTTCTTTGCTGGTATATGCTCTCATAAATTGCCTCATTTCTGTATCTGTTGTATCTGTTAGGATTACTTTGATTATTCTAACACTTGTTCCCAAAGACAGCTCCAAATTGGTGCTACCTTCTTACCCCCATACTATACTTCAAATTTCCTCAAAAGCAAACATAGCTTCCTTTGGAAGTTTGTCATTGTCACAGCCCAGCAGATATTGGATCACCTTTCTGGCATAGAAATTTGAAATAGTGGTGTCCCAATCGGCCAGCCGAAGGATCTCTGCTGTGCTGGTTTCAAAATCCAACGAAATTTCACCCCACTCGCCGTCGCAGTCTGCCTGATATTCGTAGACTGCTGCGGCGATTTTCTTTTTTTCTCTTGGTTTTGGCTTTCTGCTTGATGCGAACCGCCCGGACAGCTCCCTCGGCAGCTGCAAGCAGGGTCAGCTTTTCCGTAGCTTTGCGGTAGGCTCGCTCTGCACCGCTGGCGGTGCTGCCCTCAAACAAGACCGCCAGCTCCTCAAAGGTGGGGCGGTTCTTCCATGAGCTGACCCGTCCACAGGTCATACAGAGGGCCAGCCGTTTTTCCAGCAGCGTCTGCTCCCGGAAATTCAGCTTTTCAAAGGCCCTCTGGATCTTCTCAGCCTGAGCGCCATTCCAGAGAATATCGGTATAATTCCAGCTGTCATCTACGGCCACTTCCTCGCCGGTTTCTTCGCTGTCCGCCTCCTGAATGGTCTGATAAAACGGAACCCGGCTTCGATTTTGTTTGGCCAATGCCAAAAACTTTGCTGCGGTTTCCTCGGTACAACCGTTTTTCTGGGCATATTTCTGGATTGCCGCCTGTTCAGACTGACCGGATTGATTGTAGAGCCAAGCAATCCCACGCACAGCTTTGTACTCATCCACATTTTCAAAGGAACCGGCCTCCTCCTGCATCCGGCAGGTCAAAAAGGGCATTCCCGATAAAATGATGGGCATAGGTCAGAAAATCTGCCCTTGTGCGGGATCGTATCCCCGGAGACAGTCCAACATGGCAAGCACACATCCCATTTTGTAGTCCAAAAAGCGTTCTGGGTCATAGCGATCCAGCCCCTCCGCAGCAGGAAACGGCGAACACGACCATTAAGCCGATTTTCATAGCAGTGCAGGAAAAAGGAGAACCAGCGCAATTCACGGCTCCGCACAGCCTCAATGATGTAGTCGTTCATATTTTCCAGAACAGGCGGTTTCGGGTCAAGCTGAAAGATGCGTTCCACTTCCCGCATGGTTAAGCCCTTGATTCCGTCAGAAAACTGTATTTGGCACAGTGGTCGGACAGCTCCCATGTCCACGCTGTATCCATTTTCCCTCACCACCTTTCGGATGTTTCGCTGCTTATTTCTTTGCTTATTTCTTTTTACTGCTTCTAAAAAGTGCATCCTGGGTCATTTCCTGCTCGTAGACAGTGCTGGCATAGCGCTGATCTGAAAGCGCACGGAACATCTTATCTTTTGCCAGCTTCTTCATAGCTGCTGCCGTTTCTTTATCCAGCTTTCCACGGCGGGTGCTTTGCAAAATGGTGTTCATACGGCGGGTATAAATAGCCTTTATCGGATGATCATCTGCAAGCTCCCGCTGCTCCCGGCCTCTCAGATTGCCGATTTGTCGGCACGTCCGTCCCTGCTGGTCGCCGGGGGTCAGACCGCCGCAGTATTTGGTATGCCGTGCGTCAATGGTGAGAAACCATCTGCCGCAGATGGGGCATTTCTTGGGTGCATGGCCCACACAAAGCCCCTCAAACAAATCAGAACGGAACATTCCCGCAAAGGAGACATAGTGCATCCGCTTGACCAGCTGCGGCTCCGTCTTTCCGGGCCGAAAAGCGGATACATACTGCACCGAAGCATTGGTCAGGGTCATCCAGGCCGGGTTATCCAGCGACAGAGTTGGCTCACCTTTGAAGAACTGCCCGAACATTGCTGCATAACCATCCGGGGTACGGTCATAGCCTGGTTCATTCAACCGCTCTGCAAATTTTGTCAAGGCTTCCTTTGTACTGCCCCAGAGAATAACTCAAATGCCCCAGCACCTGCACTATTCGGACGAGCATGGTTGCCTTGCTGTGCTGACCAGTCAAGGCACAGATCAACTGCTCCTGATGAGAGAGCTGCAAATAGGCTTTGGCGTCCTCCATATATTCTTCGGAAAATATGGCTGCAAGTTTTGCTCAAAATAGCTTCGATTCAGACGGGAAAAGGGCGGTGTAACCTGCAAAAAGGAGATGATCTCGCCAGCGGCTTGCTGCACCTGCGGCAGCAGCTCCATATCCACGGAACCGGTGTTCATCCCCTGAAGCAGTTGGTTCAGCACATTGCAGGAGCATCCAGCTTTTCAATGGTACTGTCCGGGATGTTCAGCACCTCGCAGCCAATGGTTCCTGTGGGCATCGTACACCCCTCATAGGTTACGGTGTCCTGCCAGAAATCCAGAGATAAAACGGCATGGTTGATAATCTGATCCATCTTCTCCCTCCTGTCATGTTTTTCTATTTTTATAATAGCACACAATCAAATTTTTGTCATGTTTTTTGAAAACGGCTTGTCATGCCATTAGCCTGTTTTTTTCGATTTTCCCCATAACCTATACAGAGGGGTGAGAAAACCACCCCATCAAAAAAGGAAATGGAGGGAATCGGTATGAATCTGTTTGAAGTGGTGAAAGCCAGTATCAACACACAGGAAGCAGCGCAGGCGTATGGAATTGACGTCAACCACTATGGCATGGCACTGTGTCCGTTCCATAATGACCGTCGCCCGAGCTTATATGTGTCGGATGACCACTACCACTGTTTCGCCTGTGGGGAACACGGAGATGTGATCGACCTGACCGCCAAGCTGTTTGACCTTCGGCTGTATGATGCGGCCCGAAAACTGGCATCGGACTTTCACCTTGCGCCGGACAAGCCCTTGCCGGAAGCCATTCGACGGAAAAAAGGAACACAAAACCAGAGCACAGCGGCTTCGTGAAAACGAGCGGCTGTGCTTTTCTGTTTTGAACGAGTATCGGCGATTGCTCCTGGATTGGAAAAAACGGTATGCACCACAAACGCCGGAAGATGTGCTGGACGAGCGGTTTGTGGAAGCCTGCCACCGTCTGCCATGGGCAGAGTATCAGCTGGACATCCTGCTGCAAGGCGATTCCTATGAACGAGGCGAAACCGTGAGTAATCTAACGGCAAACGGATACATCCGCAAATTACAGGCCCGTCTGAGAGGAGCGATACCATGAACAACCCTATTTGGATCGATGATAAGGGGAAAATTGTTGAACCGGAATACTGCCGGGATTTCCTGTCCCGGCATCCGATGCGCTGCATCAATGACCACTTTTATACTGTGGATGGCCCGTTGCCGGATGAAAGCAAATTGAAGAGAACGATTTATGAGGAAATCTCGCCCTGGCTGCATGACAAGGTCGCACAGACGGTGGAGCAGGTGCTCAAGACATTGAAGCTGGCGGCATACGCAGACCCGTTGCCCCTGCAATGTGACCGCATCCATGTGGCGAATGGCACTTATTTTCTGGATGGCACGTTTACAGAGGAAAAAGAGTATTGCAGCAACCGTCTGTCGGTATCCTATCGGGCTGATGCTCCGGCACCGGAACACTGGCTGCGCTTCCTTTCGGAACTGCTGGAGCCGGAGGATATTCCCGCCTTGCAGGAGTATCTGGGCTACTGCCTGATTCCATCCACCAAAGGACAGAAAATGCTCATGCTGATCGGCAAGGGCGGTGAGGGCAAAAAGCCGCATCGGTGTGGTGATGAACACCATTTTCGGGCTCAACATGAATACCACTTCCATCCAAAAAGTAGAAACTAATCGGTTTGCCAGAGCCGACCTGGAGGGCAAGCTGCTGATGGTGGACGATGATCTGGACATGAACGCCTTGACCAAAACCAACTATGTAAAATCCATTGTAACAGCAGAATTGCGGATGGATTTGGAGCGGAAGAAAGAACAAAGCTATCAGGGACTGCTTTATGTACGCTTCCTCTGTTTCGGTAACAGGGTATTGACTGCACTTCACGACCGCAGCGACGGTTTCTTTCGCCGTCAGATCATTCTGACCACCAAAGATAAGCCTGTGGATCGGTTTGATGACCCGTTTCTTGCTGAGAAATTGATTGCCGAAACAGAGGGAATCTTCCTCTGGATGCTGGAGGGACTGCGGCGGCTGATCGCCAATCACTATCACTTTACCATCAGCCAGAGAGCCAAGGACAATATCACTTCCGCAGTTCGGGATGCCAACAACATTCTGGACTTTCTCGATTCTGAGGGTTATGTGGCATTCAAGGCCGATTATGAAGCCAGCACCAAAAATCTGTATGCAGCCTATAAGCGGTGGTGTGAGGACAACGCCGAAAACCCACTGTCACCAAAGAGCTTCGCAAACCAGCTCAGCCAGAATGCTGAACGCTACCATTTGGAGCCGGTCAACAATCTACACATCGGCGGTGGAAAACGGTGCCGGGGATATATGGGCATTTATGTTCTGCTCTCGCCTATGGAGTTGTAACGGAACATCAAAACTTTCTGTTCGTGCGTTCATGTGTTCCTAATCGGGTGCAGCCTTTGGAACGAAGGAACGCACGAACGCAAAAAATCGAAGTTCATTTTTATATTTGATAGCTCGGCTGGGCATTAAAATTGGCTATGCCCAATCAATGGTTGTGCAAACGGTGAAAAACACTACCATAATTAGAACACAAATCATTATTCGGTGATTTACAGAACGATGATGGTGGTATGCGGGAAGGTGGCTATTTTCACGGTTTCGCTTGCAAGCCCACCTAATGGCAAAGTCGGTGGGGTACTGTTGCGGACAGTTCTTCATAGACACCATTCTGAGCGATTTTTTGAATGTTATCCATGTTTGCCGAGTCGTGCAGCGTGTATGCTCCACGACAAACAAATTTTACTAAAGAATGAGGTACTTTCTATGAAATCCAATTTGAGAAATGAAATCAAGTCGTACATCGTGCGTTCCGGCTACACGATGCAGGAAGTCGTTGACCGGCTTTCTGAGGATTACAGCTGGAGCGACAGCGTTTCCAATCTGTCCAACAAGCTCCAGCGAGAGTCTCTGCGGTATGTGGAGGCAGTACAGCTTGCCGATGCCCTTGGCTATGATCTCGTATGGCAGAAACGGAGGGACACATGATGCCCGCCGTTCTTACCCGTCGTATCTCCCGCCACCATCGAAAAATCCGCAGATTTGGAGATGGATGGCAGAGTGGATTTGCAAAATCTGCTCTGCCTGTGAGCGGCAGAATTGAAGCAATCAAGAGTGCGGAGAGACTGTCGGTCACACCGCCTTTTGAGGATTTGGGTGCCACACACAAGCCTCTAAAGGCGGCAAGGCATCCGCAGATGCCGCATTCCC
>VOFH01001386.1_pt1 | contig 42712 bp, 69 predicted proteins | sample 5384091 | NCBI WGS metagenome assembly VOFH01 (sample SAMN12384727, study PRJNA508395) | human gut metagenome | isolation source: healthy gut G | host: Homo sapiens
CACATTCCGACGGCTGCCTACGAGAATTTCACATCTGCAGAGGATGCGCTTATTTATCTGGAGACGGCGAAGATGCCGATCGTATTGAAGGCGGACGGACTGGCGCTCGGAAAGGGTGTTTTGATCTGCAATACGCTCGAGGAGGCAAAGGCGGGTGTTAAGGAGATCATGGAGGACAAGAAGTTCTGGCTCCGCGGGAAACACGATGGTTGTGGAGGAGTTCATGACCGGACGCGAGGTATCGGTGCTTTCCTACGTGGACGGCAAGACGATCAAGATTATGTCCTCTGCGCAGGATCACAAGCGTGCAAAGGACGGCGATCAGGGTCTCAACACCGGCGGCATGGGCAATTTTTCCCGAGCCCGTTCTACACAAAGGAAGTGGACGAGTTCTGCCAAAAGCACATCTATCAGGCGACTGTGGATGCGATGGCGGCGGAGGGAAGACCGTTTACCGGCGTTATTGTCTTCGGTCTGATGCTGACGGAGGACGGACCGAAGGTGCTTGAGTACAATGCGCGTTTTGGTGATCCGAGGCACAGGTGGTGCTCCCACGCATGAAGAATGACATCATTGATGTGATGGAGGCATGCGTCGATGGAAAGCTGGATACGATCGACCTTCAGTTTGAAGACAATGCGGCGGTATGTGGTGCTTGCATCCGACGGTTATCCGGTGTCCTATGAGAAGGGATTTCCGATCACAGGACTTGAAAAGTTGACGGAAAGGACGACTATTTCTGCTTCCATGCCGGAACAAAGTTCGACGAGAACGGTACGATCGTCACGAACGGCGGGCGTGTGCTCGGCATTACGGCGACCGGAAAAGATTTAAAAGGAGGCGCGCGCAAAAGCATACGAGGCAACAGAGTGGGTTGATTTTGCGAATAAGTACATGCGCCATGACATCGGACGCGCGATCGATGAGGTAAAGTAGAGAGGTAAAGTAGAATAGAAAGAAACAGGAGCTCCCGTTCGTGGATGCCGGTATTTTCTACAGAGTGCTGTGGAAAAGAGAGGTATCACACGAACGGAGTTTTTTTATTCATAGGAAATTACGTCCTATGAATGAAAAAAGCCCTCCGGGCAGGATCGCACTGCGTCGGAGTGGAATTATATCGCTAGAGCAACCCGCCGCAGGCGGAGAATCCTGCAAAACAGGATTTTTTTCTTGCAGAAAATATTGTGTTATGTCAAAAAATGAAAAGCTTAATGCGTTATATGAAAAGTTTAGTGTGTTAAGCAGTACACCATGATTGCCTGCTGGACGGTGAGCAGATGTTTTTTAAATTCATATCCGACGAAATAGTCGGAGTCGATGACGTCGTTTGAGACTTCCTCGCCGCGGTAAAAAAGGCGGGCAGGGATTTTAAGATGGCACCCTCGTTTGCCAGCTTCATGGCAGCAAGATCGACGGTGCAGCCGCGGGAGGCGGAAAGAAGGTCGGCCGGCAGTGAGTCGGTGCAGATGATGTCTTTTTCCACGGATGGCGTCGCGGATGCAGTGATGTGAGGGCACGCCATCCATCTCATATCCGGAATACAGCACTGCTCCAGCGAAAAGCCCATCACTTCGGAGGCTTCCTTCCAAGCCAGCCCGATATTTCCTGTGACACCGCAGAACAGAAAGTGGTCCATGGTAAAATCATTCCGTATTTTTGAGAGCGCATACAGATCTGCAGCCATTTCGCAGGGATGATTTGCGTCGGTCAGCGCATTGATGACAGGTACGGATGCAGATGCGGCGATTTTTCCAAAGCGGCCATATCCGGTGGCGGACGACAAAGCAGATTGGCCCAGTTGTTGAGGTAGCCGATGACGTCTTGCAAATCTTCCTTTTTGTCAAGAGCGGAACTTGAAACAAAATCGCTGACCCGCCCAAAAGCGCGATGCCCTTCTCAAACGAGACCCTTGTGCGGATGCTGGATTCCGGGAAAAATAAAACGACGCTTTTGCCCTGCAGCAGATTCTGATAGTGCCCCTCCAGGATCTCATCGGTGATATGGAAGATTTTGTAAATGTCAGCTTTGGTATAGTCGGTCAATCGGAGAAAATGTTTCAATGGAACCGCCTTTCTGGCTGCCGGTGCGGTAGTGCGGCAGACCTGTGCTAAATGTCAGAAAAATCAATGTGTTGTGCTCTTATCGTATCATTTTGCGGGTTAGAAGGAAGCTATAATATTAGAAGAAAGCTATATTTTTGTGGGATATGCTTTAGAAACAGTGCTAAAAGATGTTTTGCGGGTCTGGAGTGAAGAAAAGGTGCGCTCAGACCCATGAGATGAAATTACGTAAACTTGTTTGAATTGTTTTGTGTGAAGCCGGGTCTGGAAAGAGAAAAATAAGTAATTAGACTCGGGGATTGAAATTATGTCAACCATTTTGAACAGTCAAGTCCGGAAAACGGGTCTAGGAAAAGAAAAATACGCTTCCAGACCCGCCTAAGGAAGAAAACCGGGTCTGGAGATGTGAAAATAAGCAGCCAGACCCGGAAATAAAAATTATGTCAATCATTTTGGGCAGTCAAACCCGGAAACCGGGTCTGAGGAAAGAAAAATACGCTCTCAGACCCGCTCAAGGAAGAAAACCGGGTTTGAGAGAAAAAATATACTCCCAGACCTGTGAGGCTCAGGATTCTATCAGATTTCCATCCCCGCCAGTCTCATCTCCCCTGGCTTTTCGTCACCCGACATAATTCGTGACAGTCTATGTAAGATATGATAAAATGAATGCTGACAGATGCCTCCCGGAAGTTCCACGGAACATTGATGCACAGAAAGCAGTGCAGAAACAAGGAAAAATGAATCCCTAGCGGATGCCCCGGAAGTTCCACGGAATATCGGATGTGCAGAAGAGCATCGCCGAGATATGGATGCGCAGAAAGCAAAGCTGTTTATGGACTTTGCCGGAACTCAAAATCAGCGTGACAAAACGAGTGCTGGCAGGTTCGCAGGGTAAGACCCGCAGACATGGAAAGTATGCGTCAAAGAGCGACTGAAGGTGTATGGGAAAGCAACGGTCAGGAGAAGGAATCCGCGATAAATCATTGACGGTATGCCGGCGGAATAAAAAAAAATCAGGAGATAAGATGAGTAGATTATTAGAAGAATTTAAAGAATATTTAAAAGAAATGAATCAGTATGATCATGTGACAGGATTATTGCAGTGGGATATGCAGACGACAGTGCCGAAGCTTGGGCAGGTGGCGCATGTGGATGCGCTGACCTATTTTTCCACGAAGAGCTTTGAGATGGGGACATCGGAGAAACTGGGAGAATTTCTGGAGAAACTGGCGCAACCTGCGGAATATGATGCGTTAGATGACACATGGAGATTCATTGTAAAAACGCATGAAGCGCGATTACGACCGCAATAAAAAGAATACCGGCGGATTTATATGAGGCGTTTGTGCGGGCAGCGGCGGAATCGGAAATGCATGGGAAGAAGCAAAAATGCATCGGACTTTTCCATTTATGCACCGCACCTCCGGAATATGATTGAGATGACGAAGCAGGTAATCGGCTATACAGATCCGGGAAAGGATGTGTATGACGCACTTCTGGAACAGTGTGAGGAGGGCATGGATCAGGCAACGATCGACCGGCTGTTTGAGGAAGTGAAGACGGAACTGATACCGTTAGTAGAGCAGATTACTGCAAAGAAAATGCCGGAAAATCCGACATTTCATGCCTATGCTGATCCGGACGCACAGTACAGGGGCAGTGGCTGCTGCTTGATTACATCGGATTCCGCAGGGATGCGGAGCGGTCGGGGGAGACGGAGCATCCGTTTACGACGAATTTTCTTCAAAGGATGTGCGTGTGACGAACCACTACTATGAGACGGAGCCGCTCAGCGCCATGTTTTCTGCGATTCATGAGGGCGGACATGCGATTTTTGAACAGAATGTCAACCCGGAATACGACAATACGGTGGCGGGCAGCTGCTGCTATATGGGGGTGCATGAGAGCCAGTCGCGCTTTTATGAGAATATTCTCGGAAGAAATATCAATTTCTGGAAGCCGATCTATGAAAAACTGGGAGAATTGCTTCCACAGTTTAAGAATGTGACACTCGAAGCGTTTGAGCGTGAAATCAACCGCGTGGAGAACAGTATGGTGCGCACCGAGGCGGATGAGGTAACGTATTGCTTCCATATTATATTGCGTTATGAGATGGAAAAAGCGATTTTCTACGATCATGTGCCGGTGGAAAAACTTCCGGAGCTCTGGAATCAGAAAATGCAGGAATACTTGCATATCACTCCGGAAAATGACGCCGAAGGCATCTTGCAGGATGTACATTGGTCGGACGGTTCGTTTGGGTATTTTCCGTCCTATCTGCTGGGCAGCATCTATGACGGCATGTACCTCGAGAAGATGGAGGAGGAACTCGGCTCCGTGGATGAGATCCTGGCAGACGGCAGAATCGGTGAGATCACAAAATGGCTCAATGAGAAGATTCACTGGTATGGAAGCACGCGGACACCGAAAAGGTAATTGCGGCAGTGTGCGGGAAAGAAGTGTCCGCGCAGCCGCTCGTGCGCTACATGAAAAAAAAATACACGAGACTGTATGGACTTTCCGAGGAAGCCTAGACAAAAAGAGAGAACGGGAGATGATGTCATGGAACGTGGAATCATATTTGACATGGACGGAACCCTGTGGGATTCCGCAGAGAATGTGGCGAAGTCCTGGAATGTGGCAATCCGGCAGTACGGGGTCAGGGAGAAAGAACTGACAACGCAGGACATTCAGGGGGTAATGGGAAAAACGATGGACGTAATCGCCGATATCCTCGGCGGAATTCCCCGAAGAAAAACGGAGACTGCTCCTAAAGGAATGCTGTCAGGTGGAAAATGATTATCTGCGGGAGCATGGGGGCATACTTACGATCAGGTGCCGCAGACGCTCGCGGCGCTGAAGCAGGACGGTTATCATCTCTCGATTGTCAGCAACTGCCAGAAAGGATATATCGAGGCATTCCTTGACCACTACGATCTGTGGGAACTGGTGGAGGATATGGAGTGTTACGGCAATAATCTGCGGCAGAAGGGAGAAAAAAATATCCGGCTGGTCGTAGAGCGGAACCGGCTGGATGAGGCGGTCTATGTCGGAGACATTCAAGGAGATTATGATGCGAGCCGGGCGGCAGGAGTCGGGTTTATCCACGCAGCATATGGATTCGAGAGATTGCGGAGCCGGTCCCGGAACTGAAAACCTTGCAGACTTAAAAACCTTTGATATTTCATCGGCGAGCAAAACGCAGAACGCTTGGACCATGTGAGACGGCAGCACCGGGCAGCCAGGGTGCAGAGCGCCGGAACCATGTGAGCCGGCATCCGCATGCAGGAGAGAGAGAAAGCATGACAAAGTTTGAAGAATTACTACAGCAGATCAACAGACAGCACGTCTATATACAGACCCATAATTTCCCGGATCCGGATGCGATTGCAAGTGCATACGGTCTGAAGCGGCTTCTTGCAACCGGGGGTATCGAGGCGAGTATCTGTTATAAAGGGTAAGATCGACCGGTACGGTACCGGCCGGCTGTGTGAGATTCTCGACATTGAACTGTTGAATGTGGAGGATCTGACCGAGGTGCTGACGGATGAGGACGAAGTGATACTGGTGGATTCCCAGAAGGGCAATTCCAACATCATCAATATTACGGGAGATGAGATCATCTGCATCGACCATCATCCTTACAATGATAAGTGTCAGTACCGGTTTCAGGACATCCGCCCGAGGTCGGGGCGTGCGCAACGATGATCGCGCAGTATTTTATGGAAAATGACATTGCGATGGATAAAAGATCGCAACAGCACTGACATACGGCATCCGCATTCGACACGCACAATCTTTCACGCGGCGTGTCAAAGCTCGATATCGAGATGCTCTATCGGATGTACGATGACTGTGATTATGAGGAGATCCACACACTGGAGAACAGCAACCTGTGTTTTGAGGATCTGGTGGCGTATTCAAGGCGATTTCCAGCATTGAGGTGTACGATAATATCAGCTTTGCCGATACGGGGAGGACTGCCCGGGAGGCATTGATCGCGAGTGTCTCTGACTTTATGCTGGCGCTGGTGGAGGTTTCTTTTTTCCGTGGTGTACTCAAGGAGAGGGATGGCATCAAACTGTCCGTCGGAGTGAAAAATCTTCTCTCGACGCCGGCAAGATCACGGCGGAGGCGCTGCAGGGATCGGAACGGCGGCGGGCATGCTGCGATGGCAGGTGGCTTTGTACCGTTTACCGGTTCGGACGGTAAGGCGGTCATTTTGATCGATCAGATCAAGGAGCGTTTTTTTTCGACGATTGCAAAGCGGAGATAGCACAGACGCAGAGTTCTCTGCAGAGCCGGAGGGCAGCAATTGGAGCAGAGCCGGAAGAACGCAAGTGAAGCAGAGCCGGAAGAACGCAAGTGAAGCAGAGCGGAAGACCGCAATTGGAGCAGAACCGGAGGGCAGGGAAACGGCATTTCAGACCTTGACAATGAGCATGGAACACCGCAAGGAAGGAGAGACCTACACCTTTTATGACGGCCCGCCAACTGCAAACGGCAAGCCGCACATCGGACATGTGGAGACCCGTACGATCAAAGATATGATTCCGAGATACCAGACCATGAAAGGAAAATTCGTTCCGCGTAAAGCCGGATGGGATACACATGGACTCCGGTAGAACTTGAGGTTGAGAAACTTCTTGGCTTAAACGGAAAAGAGCAGATCGAAGAATACGGTATGGAGCCTTTCATCAAAAAATGTAAGGAATCCGTATGGAAATACAAAGGAATGTGGGAAGATTTCTCAAAGACCGTTGGTTTCTGGGCTGATATGGACAATCCATATGTTACTTACGATGACAATTTTATTGAGTCCGAGTGGTGGGCATTAAAAGAAATCTGGAATAAAAACCTTTTATACAAAGGATTCAAAATCGTTCCTTACTGCCCACGCTGCGGTACCCGTTATCTTCTCAGGAGGTTGCGCAGGGTTATAAGACGGTCAAAGAGCGTTCTGCAGTTGCACGTTTTAAAGTAATTGGAGAGGATGCATATTTCCTTGCATGGACTACAACTCCTTGGACACTGCCGTCTAACGTCGCACTCTGTGTGAACCCGGAAGAGACTTACTGCAAAGTAAAAGCGGTTGACGGATATACCTATTATATGGCAGAGGCACTGCTTGACACGGTACTTGACAAACTGCTTGACAAGAATGCACCAGAGGGAACAAAGGCATACGAAGTATTAGAGACTTATAAAGGAAGCGATTTAGAGTACAAAGAGTATGAGCCGTTATTTGACTGTGCAAAAGAGATTATTGAAAACAGCACAAAAAGCGCATTACATTGTATGTGACACCTATGTAACCATGACAGACGGTACCGGTATCGTTCATATCGCACCTGCATTCGGTGAAGATGATGCCGCTGTCGGAAGAAAATATGACCTTCCGTTCGTACAGTTCGTAGACGGACAGGGTAACAGCTGACCAAAGAGACACCATACGCAGGTGTATTCGTAAAGAAAGCAGATCCGATGGTATTAAAAGATCTGGAAGAAAAAGGACTGCTCTTTGATGCCCCGAAATTCGAGCATAGTTATCCGCACTGCTGGAGATGTGATACACCATTGATCTATTATGCACGTGAGTCCTGGTTCATCAAAATGACTGCAGTCAAAGATGACCTGATCCGCAACAACAATACTGTAAACTGGATCCCGGATTCTATCGGAAAAGGACGTTTCGGTGACTGGCTTGAGAATATCCAGGACTGGGGTATTCTCCCGCAACCGTTACTGGGGAACGTTACTTCCGGTATGGGAGTGTGAATGTGGACATCAGGAGTGCATCGGAAGCCGTGCAGAACTTGCAGAGAGAAGCGGAAATCCGGAGGATGCAAAGGTAGAACTTCATCGTCCGTATATTGATGCAGTTACCTTCAAATGCCCGGACTGTGGCAAAGAAATGCACCGTGTACCGGAGGTTATTGACTGCTGGTTCGATTCCGGAGCAATGCCATTCGCACAGCACCATTATCCGTTTGAGAATAAAGACGTCTTTGAGAAACAGTTCCCGGCGAAGTTTATCTCCGAGGCAGTTGACCAGACAAGAGGATGGTTCTACTCTCTGATGGCAGAGTCCACACTGTTATTTAACAAGGCTCCATATAAGAATGTAATCGTTCTTGGCCACGTACAGGATGAAAATGGACAGAAGATGAGTAAGAGTAAAGGAAATGCCGTAGATCCGTTTGACGCACTGCAGACCTACGGTGCCGATGCGATCCGCTGGTATTTCTATACAAGCAGTGCACCATGGATCCCGAAGCGTTTCAGTGGCAAGCTGGTACAGGAAGGACAGCGTAAATTCATGGGTACCCTGTGGAATACTTATGCATTTTCGTGCTGTATGCAAACATCGACCAGTTTGATGCAACAAAATACAATTTGGAATATGATAAATTATCTGTTATGGATAAATGGCTGCTGTCAAAATTGAATTCCGCAATCAAGGAACGGATGAGAACCTTGCAAATTACCGCATTCCGGAGGCTGCAAAGCGCTGGATGATTTCGTCGATGACATGAGCAACTGGTACGTCAGAAGAAGCCGTGAGCGTTTCTGGGCAAAGGGCATGGAGCAGGATAAGATCAACGCGTATATGACACTTTATACTGCATTGTTGAGATCTGCAAGGCTGCTGCACCGATGATTCCGTTCATGACAGAGGAGATCTATCAGAACCTGGTACGTTCCATCAATACAGAGGCACCGGAGAGCATCCATCTGTGCGACTTCCCGGCTGTCAATGATGCATGGATCGACAAAGATTTAGAGAAAAATATGGATGAGGTCTTAAAGATCGTTGTCATGGGCCGTGCATGCCGTAATTCCGCGAACATCAAGAACCGTCAGCCGATCGGAAATATGTATGTCAAAGCACCGAATGTACTGCCAGAATATTTTGTGGAGATCATCGAGGATGAGTTAAATGTGAAGAAAGTAAACTTCACAGAGGATGTCAGTGCATATACAAGTTATACGTTCAAACCACAGCTTCGTACTGTCGGACCGAAATATGGCAAGTTCTTAGGACAGATCCAGAAAGCACTTGCAGAGTTAGACGGAAACAAGGCAATGGCTGAATTAAAGGCAGACGGTGTACTTACACTTCCGTCAGTTAGTGATGATGTAAAATTATCTGAGGAAGATCTTTTAATCACCATGACGCAGATGGAAGGTTATGTGACCGAGGGAGATAATACTGTGACTGTCGTACTTGATACAAACCTGACGCCGGAACTGGTAGAGGAAGGATTTGTCCGCGAGATCATCAGTAAGATTCAGACCATGCGTAAGGAAGCAGGATTTGAGGTTATGGATAAAATCTCCATTTACTATCATGCAGATGAAAAAAGTAGCCGGCATCTTTAATAAGTACGAAAATGACATCATGGGTGATGTTTTAGGTACTGAGGTTGTAGCAGAAGCTGATTCTTTTGACTCCGGAGAAAACGGAATCTACTGCAAAGAATGGAACATCAATGGGGAAAAGTATTGCTCGGAGTGAAAAAAGGAGGAAACTAGATGAAGGAAAATGTTTTCAACAAAGAAGCGTTTATTGAGGATGTAAAAAGAAAATGTAAAGAATCTTTACCGCAAAACGTTAGATGAGGCGTCACAGCAGGAGATTTTTCAGGCAGTTTCCTACACGGTAAAAGATGTCATTATTGATGACTGGCTTGCCACACAGAAAGCGTTTGACAAACAGGATCCCAAGATGGTTTACTACATGTCCATGGAGTTTTTAATGGGTCGTGCGCTTGGCAACAACATGATCAATTTAAAAATGTACAAAGAGGTCAAAGAGGCACTCGAGGAGATCGGTCTGAACTTAGATGAGATCGAGGATCAGGAGCCGGATCCGGCACTTGGAAATGGCGGACTCGGACGTCTTGCAGCCTGCTTTATGGAGTCACTGGCAACACTTGGATACGCAGCTTACGGCTGCGGTATCCGTTACCGTTACGGAATGTTCAAACAGAAGATCAAAGACGGTTTTCAGGTGGAAGTGCCGGATAACTGGTTAAAGAATGGATATCCGTTTGAACTTCGCCGTCCGGAGTATTCCTATGAAGTTAAATTCGGCGGTTATGTCCGTGCAGAAGTGACAGAAGAGGGAAAAACAGTTTTATACAGGAAAATTACCAGTCTGTTTTAGCGGTACCGTATGATATGCCGATCGTAGGTTATGGCAATCATGTGGTAGATACCTTAATGATCTGGGATGCAGAGCCGATGGAGTGTTTTGAGTTAGATTCCTTCGACAAAGGTGAGTACCAGAAAGCTGTAGAGCAGGAAAATCTTGCAAAGCAACTTAGTGGAAGTACTTTATCCGAATGATAATCATATCGCAGGAAAAGAGCTTCGTTTAAAACAGCAGTATTTCTTTGTATCTGCAAGTGTACAGCGTGCATTAGCACGTTAAAAAAAACATCATGATGATATCCACAAGCTGCCGGAGAAAGTGACATTCCAGTTAAATGATACACATCCGACTGTTGCAGTGGCAGAACTTATGCGTATTTTACTTGACGAAGAAGGATTAAGCTGGGATGAGGCATGGGAGATCACAACAAAGACCTGTGCATACACCAACCATACGATCATGGCTGAGGCACTTGAAAAATGGCCGATCGAGATATTCTCCAAGGCTGCTTCCGCGTATCTATCAGATTGTTGAGGAGATCAACCGCAGATTTATTTTACAGATCCAGGCAGAGTTCCTGGAGATAATGGCAAGGTTGCCCGTATGGCAATCGTTTATGATGGTCAGGTAAAGATGGCACATCTTGCGATCGCAGCAGGATATTCTGTAAACGGTGTGGCAAAACTCCACACAGAGATTTTAAAGAATGAGCAGCTTCATGATTTTTATGAGTTATTCCCGCAGAAGTTCAACAACAAGACGAACGGAATCACGCAGCGTAGATTCTTAATGCATGGTGATCCATTGCTTGCAGACTGGGTAACCAGTGAGCATATCGGAAATGACTGGATCACAAATCTTGCCCATATTGAAAAGCTGGCGATTTATGCAACTGATAAGAAAGCACAGCAGGAGTTCATGAATATCAAATATCAGAACAAACTGCGTCTTGCAAAATACATCAAAGAGCACAACGGCATCGAAGTAGATCCGCGTTCCATCTTTGATGTGCAGGTAAAACGTCTGCATGAATACAAACGTCAGTTGCTGAATATTTTACATGTCATGTATCTGTATAATGAATTAAAAAGAGCATCCGGAAATGGAATTCTACCCAAGAACCTTTATCTTCGGAGCAAAGGCAGCAGCAGGATATAAAAATGCAAAGCTAACGATTAAACTGATCAACAATGTGGCGGACGTTATCAACAATGACAGAAGCATTAACGGCAAGATCAAAGTCGTATTTATTGAAGATTACCGCGTATCGATCGCAGAGTGGATCTTTGCGGCAGCAGATGTCAGCGAGCAGATCTCCACAGCTAGTAAAGAGGCATCCGGAACCGGTAACATGAAATTCATGTTAAACGGTGCACTGACACTCGGAACGATGGATGGTGCCAATGTTGAGATCGTCGAGGAAGTCGGTAAAGAAAATGCATTTATTATCGGTATGAGTTCCGATGAAGTCATTGCGCATGAGAGAAACCGTGATTATGATCCAATGCAGATCTTTAATACGGATCAGGATATCCGCAAGGTATTGATGCAGCTGATCAACGGATTCTATTCACCGAACGATCCTGAGCTGTTCCGTGACCTTTACAACTCACTGCTCAATACACAGTGTACACAGTTTGCAGATACCTATTTCATCTTAAAAGATTTCCATTCCTATGCAGATGCACAGAAACGCGTCATGGAAGCATACAAAGATGAGGAAGGCTGGGCAAAGAGTGCAATCTTAAATATCGCACATGCCGGTAAATTCTCATCTGACCGTACGATCCAGGAATATGTAGATGATATCTGGCACTTAGACAAAATTACCGTAGAGGTATAAGAAAATCGTATAAGATAGCAGACTGCCTGTTTTAGCAGGCAGGTCTGTGCACAGAAAAGAAACCCGGCTTTGGGGTCATGAACCTTAAAGCCGGGTTTTTACATAATAATGTTTTTTTAATATCTTAGTTTAAAATCTTAATACTTCCTAAAAGTGGAAGCTCTTTTTTCTTCATCTTTGCAGGCATATACTAATCCCATGATCCAGAAAAAATAAAGAATACAATGGAGAGAATGCCGCTGACAGCCCATCCACAGATCGGAATGCGCGAAATAATAATGCTGTTGATCAGTGATGCAAGGTATAACACCAGTGACTGGTTTAAATGAAATTTTGCACCCTCTTTGTCACCGGCGCAGAATGCAATCAGCCAGCCGATAAGCGTGATGTAGGAAACGATTCCTGTTGTTTTCTTGTCCATAAGTAAACCTCCTCGAAAATTTAATAACATTTGTATTCTAACACTCCTATCAGCAAAATGCAAAAATATAGAGAAAAAAGAAAATTTTGCAGAAATTAAGGAAAATGTAAAGTAAATCTTTTGAAAATCTTTTTTTTTTTTCTGCGGGCGTTCTTTGCATTCGGAAGGTATGATAATACTCAAAGGAGGGTAAGAGCAGGAAGATATCAGTTGTGCCGGGAATAATACAGGATTTGTTTCATTTTGATAAGGTAAATGATATACTGATAGGAAGTGTGGCAAAAGGAATATCTGCGGCACAGAAAGAAAAGGGGAGAAGTGTGAAAATCTTTCACACAGACAAAAAATAATGGAACAGTACAATATTTTAATCGTAGAAGATGACAAAGAGATCCGTGATGGAATCGAGATATTTTTAAAAAGCCAGAATTATAACGTTTATAAGGCGGCAGATGGTATAGAAGGTTTAGAGATTATTGAGAGTAAGGAGATACATCTTGCGATCGTTGATATCATGATGCCGCGTATGGATGGGGTAACAATGACATTAAAACTCAGGGAACATCATGATTTTCCTGTAATTATGCTCTCGGCGAAGTCAGAGGAGACCGACAAGGTGATCGGGTTAAATATCGGGGCGGATGATTATGTGACCAAGCCGTTTACACCGTTGGAACTGATGGCGCGCGTCAATTCCCAGATCCGGCGTTATACAAAGTTTAACAACAAAAGTCAGGAGAAAAAGGAAAATGACAGGGTACATATCATTGGCGGAATTGAGCTGAATGAAGATACGGTAGTTTTATTTGTGGATGGAAAACCGGTGAAGATGACGCCGATTGAGTTCAAGATCTTAGCACTTCTGATGAAAAATCCGGGAAGAGTTTATTCGGCGGACGAGATTTACGAGCGTGTCTGGAATGAAAAAGCGATCAATACGGATACGATTATGGTGCATGTGAGAAATATCAGGGATAAGATCGAGATCAACCCGAGAGAACCAAAATATTTAAAGGTGGTGTGGGGCGTTGGATACAAAATGGAAAAACAGCCGTAACGCGAGGATAGGTGATATTATCAGGGTTTCTTCTTGTTTTAGCAGTTATCAATTTTTTTATCCGTGGATGAGAAGCAAAGACTGGATGCAAAGACAGAAGCAGCAAAACAGGAACAGACAGTGAAAACAGATACGGACATATTGATGAAAAATCTGTATGAGGGATTTTATCTGCTCGATCTGGAATATCAGAATCAGAAGAGTGAGACGGAGATGTCAGCAACAGATCTTTATATCGCATCTTATGCAAAAGCGGATGAAACCGACAGGTGGGAGAGGAACAATTAAGCAGGTAACCAATGATGAAGATTGTCGGTGATGGATGAATGGAGCAGTCAGTTTGAGGGCGTCCGGTCTGAGATTGATTACTGCGACGGATGGAAGCGAAGATGGAAGTAAACTAAAAATACAACGCAGAATTTAGAGAGCGTACCGGTGGAGAGGAAAAGGATGTCAGTGAACAAGTGGAAATATTACAGCGAATTGTTTCCGGTAAAATTTAATGAAGTCGGGGCGATGGAACTAATTCCTCTGATGTCAAAAGGATGGAAAATAGCGGCGATACACCTTTTAGTAAAATCCTTTTAGGGGCACAGGAACGCAGTGAACTGTTAAAACGCAATATGCGGTGGACAATCCAACAGACATGCCCGTGCTCAAAGGACCGGAAAATATAGAGTTTGTGATCGGTATTTCCAAAAGAAAGCATCTGAAAATATTTTATGATTCTGGCAGTGATGAGGAAGAAGATTATTTTGGTTGCTGTCCGCCTATAAAATTAATGGGGCACTTCCATTTTATGGCGCATCTGTTGTAATTGATCGCATTTATGTTTTTTATGTGCAGGGGAAAAAAGTATGGAAAAATGAAAAAATGATGGATACATGCTTACGCGGCAGAAATGGAGTTACAGGTGCGGGGATCTGCGGACTGTGATGTCGAATTTGCAATGGAATTTATCTGGTCATATGGTTTGATTCATTTCCCGGATGCGGCAGATGAACTGATGGGGCTACGGTTTATGATGTTGTGATCACGTCCTGAAAACGGGAGGAATCCTCTGGCTGATTTTTTGCAGTTGATTTGTGTCGACGGTCTGCATTTAGTCCGGTATTTTCCGTCGGACTATGGGAATATGTTAAAAATACAGTCTGGTCTATCAGATCTTCCCATGGAAAAAACAGTTTAAAAGACAGGAACCGGATCAGACAGTGGTGGAACACAACCATATTGATTTCAGTGATAAACAACAAAACAATCCTGAAAATTGTCGTTATCAAACTTTGTTTTGCAGCCTGTTCCTTGTTCTGGTTCTTTGGGATCGGTGCATTAGTTGTCTATTCGATCGTCCTGTTTTTTATCTTATAAAGAGACATTATGACAGAATCAATAAAGATTATCATGCGATGTTAGATGCCATGCAGACGTATCGCAGAAGGTAATCTTGATACGATGATCACAGGGGATATTTGGCATATTTAACCATTCGGGACGAACTTGCGCAGATCCAGACTGGTTGAAAAAAGCGGTGGATGAAGAAGTGAAAAGCCAGCGCATGAAAACAGAGCTGATCACAAATGTGTCTCATGATCTGAAAACACCGCTCACTGCAATAACTACATATGTAGAGTTATTGAAAAAAGAAGATATCACAGAAGAGGAACGCAAATCTTATATTGAGACACTGGAGAAAAAATCACTGCGGCTGAAAGTGCTGATCGAGGATCTTTTTGAAGTGAGCAAAGCGACGACCAATAATATTACATTAAATCTGATGGATGTTGATGTGGTCAATCTGATGAAACAGGTCAGCGTGGAACACGCAGATAAATGAACAGATGGGGCTGCAATTACGATGGAATGTCCCGGAAGAAAAAATCATTCTGAAACTGGATAATCAGAAAACCTATCGTATTTTTGAAAATTTATTTGTGAACATACAGAAATATGCAATGCCAAACAGCCGTGTTTACATTGATGTAGAGAAGCCGGGAGGGGAATGTGACCATCACCATGCGCAACATGTCCGCCGTGGAGCTGAACGTGAGAGGGGATGAGCTGACGGAGCGTTTTGTGCGTGGCGATGCTTCCCGCAACACGGAGGGCTCCGGTCTTGGCCTTGCAATTGCAAGGAGTTTTACTGAGGCGCAGAAGGGAAGTCTGCATATCGCTGTGGATGGCGATCTCTTTAAAGTGGTCATCCTGTGGAAGTTGTCATAACGGAAGTAAATGTGCTATACTTGTTTTTGTCCCAAAGACGAGTTAGAGGCATCTTTCCGCCAGATCAGAGAGGGCGACATTATCACAGGAACTGTCATTGCAGTGAGTGAGGAAGAGATCACTCTGGATTTAAAATATTATGCACAGGGAATTATTAAGGTAGAGGACTTCAGCAATGATCCGGATTTTGCAGTGTTAGAGCAGATCCATGCCGGTGATGAGATCGAGGCAACTGTGGTAAAGACAGATGACGGACAGGGTAATATCCTACTGTCCAGAAAAAGAGGCAAACGATGTTCTTGCATGGGAGAAACTGCAGCAGATGATGGAAGATGGAACGGTTGTAAAAGTCCGCATCAAAGAGAGTGTTCAAGCGGCGTTGTCACATTTTTAGAGGGAATCCGTGCATTTATTCCTGCATCCCAGCTTGCACTTGATTATGTGGAAGACACGGAGAGCTGGATCGGAAAAGAGGTGGAGGCAAGTCATCACCGTTGATCTGGAAAAAGAAAAACTGGTATTGTCCGCAAAACAGGTGGCAAAAGAGGCATCAGTATCTTCGTCCGTATCTGTTTTGCAGAAGGAATCACGCGTACAGGGATGTCTTTTGTGATATCTTCAATTGTTTCAGAATCAGAATTTATGGAAGTAAGGACTGACAGTGCGGTCGGATGGGGTTTCAGAGGTACTTCCCACAGCAGATGTTGTAGTATCCGTATTCTGTAAAGCAGAAGAGACATCTGTTGATGTTGTCTGACCAGATATCATATTTTTAATTTTTAAAATAGCGGTTAAGATATCTAATGCATCTTTGCTGATATTTTTGGATGAGAAGAAATCAGCAAGCATCTGATTTGCCTCATCTCTCGCACTTCCGGTCAGGTTGAAAATAGAAGAAAGCTGATCTGAAACAGAAGATACGGTATTTGAAACAGCAGAACCAAATTCTTCCATATAAGAGAGTACTTTTTGACGTAATTTTGTGTCTCGGTAAAAGGCGGGATGCCGCCATATTTGTCCACATTCGCGCTGCCGGCATTGTAAGCGGCGAGCGCAAGGGAGATATTTCCTGATAATTGGATAATAACTGGCTGATATATTTTGCACCGCCCATGATATTTTCTCTTGCATCATAGGAATTGGAAACACCAAGAGCAGCAGCGGTAGATGGCATTAACTGCATGATCCCGACAGCGCCTGCATTGCTCACGGCAGAGGGATTGAAGCCGGATTCTGCTTTGGCGATCGATTTTAATATAATAGAAGAAACACCATAGGTATTGGCGGCCTCTTCAAAATAGAGTCAAGTTCGCCTGAAGTATAGGAATTTGCAGAGGATGCAGTTGTCTGGGCTGCGGATATCCCTGATGTATCTGCGCCTGTGGTACCGGTCTGTGAGGTATTCTGGCTGTTTTCCAAAGCTTTTGTACTGTCAGCTAACGCAGCCGCAAAATCATCCGTATTAGACTGTTTTGCAGCTTCGGCACGCTTTGCAGCCTGTTCATTGATGCGGCTGACTAATGCGTGATCCATATAATTTAAAACGGTAATACTCATTCATAACTCCTTTTCGTAAAACGCGACTAAAAGAGTATAGCACATGTTTTTGCAATAGTGAAGTTTTTGTTGAAAATTGTCTTGATGTATCGTAAAAATTGTTGTAGAGTACATAGTGCGATAAGCTAAAGTGATAAAGTGCAGGGGATAGATAAAAATGGATTGTGAAATAGAGAAAGATAAAGTAAGTAAAAATCCTCCTATGGAAAAGCATTTAAAGCCGCATTTCCATATACCATACCGGTCATGACAGGATATCTGTTTATCGGTATGGCTTTCGGAGTGATGATCCAGGAAAAAGGGTATAATTTTCTGTGGGCGATATTGATGAGCGTTCTTTGTTATGCAGGGAGCGGACAATATCTCGCCGTGAACTTTTTTGCACCGGGCGTAAGTCTTTTGCAGGTGATTTTCATGGAGTTCATGTTAAATATCCGGCATATTTTTTATGGTCTGTCGTTATTAGAGCGTTTTGCAAAGATGGGGAAGAAGCGTCTGTATATGATCTTTTCCCCTGACAGATGAAACATATTCCTTATTTTTTGTCACGAAGGTGCCAAAGGATGTGGAAGAAGGACAGTTTTTATTTGCAATCGCACTGTTAGACCAGCTTTACTGGATCATCGGTTCCGCAATCGGGGCACTGCTTGGATCAGTACTTCCAATCGACACGACAGGAATTGATTTTGCGATGACGGCGTTGTTCGTCGTGATCATGGTGGAGCAGTGGATGGAGTCAAAAAACCGTCCGAGCGTACTGATCGGACTTGGATGCGGACTGGTTTGTCTTCTGATCTTTGGCGCAGACAATTTTATTCTGCCGACCATGATCTGTATTATGCTGATCCTGCTTCCGTGCAGAAAGTTTTTGAATAAAGAATTAGATCAGAAAAAGGAGGTAGAGCATCATGCCGGTTAGTGTGGCGCGTTCACTTGTTATCATTGCAGCAGTTGCGGGAACGATCTTTTTTACAAGACTCTGCCCGTTTTTATTCTTTCGGAAACCGATCCCGCCGGTGCCGGGAATTGCCGCCGGCAGTCATCGGAATGTTGGTGATTTATTGTTTAAAGGCGGTAAGTATCACATCCTATCCATATGGATTACCGGAGTTTATAGCGGTGGCAGTATCATGTTTTCCTCAACGATACACCGGCGGAAGAATTTGCTTTTGCGGATGAACTTGGTGCCATCATTAATCTGGATGATTTTACACACATTGACTTTTTAGAGCAGACGATCGGACATATCCCGGAGACCATCAGCTGCCGTTACAATCCGGGCGGTGTATTTAAAATGAGCAATGGGATCATGGATAACCCGGGAGACGCAAAATACGGATTTACCCATGAACAGATCATTGAAGGATTTAAAATTTTAAAAGAAAAAGGTGCAAAATACTTTGGTATCCATGCATTTTTAGCGAGCAATACCGTTACGAATGAATACTATCCAAAGCTGGCGCGTCAGCTGTTTGAACTTGTGGTGGAACTTCGGGACAAGACAGGCTGTGATATTAAATTTATCAACCTTTCCGGTGGGGTGGGAATCCCTTACCGTCCGGATCAGACACCAAATGATATCCGTGTGATCGGAGAGGGTGTCAGAGAAGCATTTGAGGAAATCTTAGTTCCGGCGGGACTTGGCGATATTTCCATTTATTCAGAAATGGGACGTTTCATGTTAGGACCTTATGGCTGTCTTGTGACAAAAGCGATCCATGAGAAACACACTTACAAAGAGTACATTGGTGTGGATGCCTGCGCTGCAAACCTTATGCGCCCGGCAATTTATGGTGCATATCATCATATCACGGTCATGGGAAAAGAAAATGAACCGTGCGACCACAAATACGATGTGACAGGTTCTCTTTGTGAAAACTGTGACAAATTTGCGATTGACCGCATGCTTCCGAAGATTGATATGGGTGATCTGCTCGTGATCCATGACACAGGAGCACACGGATTTTCCATGGGTTACAATTATAACGGCAGACTCCGCTCCGCAGAAATCCTGCTAAAAGAAGATGGCTCCACACAGCTCATCCGTCGTGCAGAGACACCGGATGATTATTTTGCAACATTTGACTGTTTCGATATTTTGAAAAATATGAAGCATCCGGAAAAATAGAAGATTTACGAACTGCCTTACAGGATAAAAAAATTGAAAGGTCGAAAACTTGTGTATTGATAAAACTTTATTTGATCATACAAAAAATAAAATTGTAGGAAGCCAGAGAATGCGGCAGGGAATCGGTACATTATCCGAAAAAACAGTGCATGCAGTCATGAAGAATTATTATGCACCGGACACGGATATGCATGAGATCCCGATTGAAAATTTTGTGGCAGACATTTTCACCGGTCAGGAGATCATCGAGATCCAGACAAGGGCATTTTATAAAATGCGGCGGAAGCTTGACGCTTTTCTGCCGCTTTATCCGGTTACGATCGTCTATCCGATCCCGGTATTTTTCGCGCAGAAAAAATGGTATCTTAATAAAACTCCGCGTAAATGGAATCTGATTTTCAATCAATAACTGTGCCGCCTGATCACTGATCCGCTCATTGGTTGTACGGCATAACTCTATATCTTTGTCAAGATGTTTTGTATCTTTTCCTAATATAAGTGCTTTTCCCATAGTTTCTTCCCCTTTTAAAAAACTATCATATACGATAACTTTTGTCAAACATACTTTTATTTTTGCAGAAATTGTGGTATGTTATTAAAGTTAGACGGAAAAGCTTGTCTTAAAGGATTAGAAAGGTAATTATAATTATGAAGAAAAAAGTAGTAGTATTAATGCTTTGTACGATGATGGCAGTCACTGCACTCGGATGCGGCGGGAAGAAGAATGATACCGCAGAGGGGACAGAGGTTGCAGAATCAGTAAACGGCACGGAAACAGCAGAAGGAACAGAAACAGTGGAATATGAGAGTCCTTCTTATGATCTGGATCCTTCGGTGAGAAACATCCGTAACTCCAAAAACTTTGGATTTATCGTGGTAAACGACGGAACTTTTTTTGAGCCGGTCCAGGTTGTTTATTCCGATGTTCTGGAAAATTTTGAAGAGGTAGAAAAATTAAATGTCGGAGCAGCGATTATCGTTACCGGTAAATTAGTTGCAACTCCGGGTACAAAACAGCCATTTGAGATTCAGGCTGAAAAAGTGGAAGTAGAAGGTCCTTCTACACCGGATTATCCACTGCAGAAGAAAAAACACAGCTTTGAGTATCTGAGAACCATCTCTCATTTAAGACCGAGAACTAATACTTTTGAGGCTGTATTCCGTGTGCGTTCCCTCTGCGCTTATGCAATCCATAAATTTTTCCAGGAGAGGGATTTCGTGTATGTGCACACACCACTGATCACCGGAAGCGATTGTGAGGGCGCCGGCGAGATGTTTCAGGTAACCACACTTGACATGAACAATCTTCCAATGACAGAGGATGGAAAAGTAGATTACAGCAAAGACTTCTTCAATAAACCGACTAATCTTACTGTAAGCGGACAGCTGAATGGTGAGACTTATGCGATGGCATTTAAGAACATCTATACCTTTGGACCTACTTTCCGTGCAGAAAACTCCAACACGACAAGACATGCAGCAGAGTTCTGGATGATCGAGCCGGAGATCGCATTTGCAGATTTAGAGGATGACATGATCTTAGCTGAGAGCATGTTAAAATATGTCATCAACTATGTGTTAGAGAATGCACCGGAAGAGATGGCATTCTTCAACAGCTTTATCGATAAAGGGCTGTTAGAGAGATTACAGCATGTTGCAAACTCTGATTTCGCACGTGTGACTTATACAGAAGCAGTTGAGATCTTAGAGAAGAACAACGATAAATTTGATTACAAAGTATCCTGGGGCTGCGATCTTCAGACCGAGCATGAGCGTTATCTGACCGAGCAGGTATTCAAACGCCCGGTATTTGTAACTGATTATCCAAAGGAGATCAAAGCTTTCTACATGAAGCTGAATCCGGACGGAAAAACAGTTGCGGCAGTAGACTGTCTGGTTCCTGGCATCGGTGAGATCATCGGAGGAAGCCAGAGAGAGGATGATTACGAAAAATTACTTGCAAGGATCAATGAACTTGGACTGAAAGAGGAAGATTACAGCTTCTATTTTGAATATATGTGGTGTGGTGATAAAAAAGTACTGGGGCAGAACATCCCCTGTATTATTTCCGTTTGTCGGTGCGCCGAAAAACAAAGAATACCGTTATGACGGAAAAACTTATACGATGGGACAGCACGGATTTGCAAGAGATATGGAGTTTACATTAGAGGCACAGACGGAAGAGAACATCTCATTTGTACTGACCGATACTGCGGAAACCTGTGAAAAATATCCATTTCATTTTGCACTGCACATTGGTTATGAATTGTGCAAAAACGAGGTAAAAAGTAAACTGGACTGTGGAAAACACCGACACAAAAGAATTATATTTTTCCATCGGTGCACATCCGGCATTCAACTGCCCGGTTCACGGAGAGGAAAATAAAACCGGATATGGTCTCAAATTTGGCGGACTGGCAGATACTATTCATCATCATGGAAACACACCGGACGGTATGGCGGTGATGGAGGATAAAGTCCTGGCACTGAAAGATGGCTGTGTGACATTTACGGAAGGATTCTTTGATGAGTGCACTTACATGGTCGAAGGAAAACAGACCGGAGAGGTTTCCCTGCTTGACCGTGAAGGCATCCCGTATGTAACCGTAAAATTTGACACTCCACTATTTGCAGTATGGTCACCGGAAGGAAAAAATGCACCTTTCGTCTGCATTGAACCATGGTACGGAAGATGCGATGCCACAGATTTTACCGGCACATTGCAGCAGCGCGACTACGAAAACATGCTGCCGCAGGGCGGAACATTCAAGGCAGCTTATAGTATTGCATATCTGTAAGATAGAGTCAGCAAAAGGTGGATCATAAAAATAAAAACGCAAAAGCATGTAAAAAAAGCATAGCTTTTGGTTTTTTTCATATAGTGAAACAGAATCGAAAACCTGTGGAGTGGTCAATGAATATACAGTCAAAAATGAAAACAAGAGATGCAAAAAACAATCCGGTCACTGCGGTATTGGTGTCCGTGCTGGTCATGTTCCTTTTAAGCTGCCTGTTCCTGTTACTGTTGGCTGCACTGTTATATAAGTTTGATCTGAGTGAATCGGCAGTAAAGGTGGGAATCGTTGTCATTTATATCGTCTCGAGTGATCGGTGGATTTTTCATGGGAAAGATCATGAAAACACAGAAATTTTTATGGGGATTTGCAGCGGGAGCCATTTATTTTGCATTTTATTCCTGATATCAGTGTTGGTTAAACAGGGAGTCTCCATGGAACTGCCGAAAGTGGCGACAACATTTATTCTATGTGCGGTATCCGGGATGGCGGGCGGAATGATAAGTTAGTGGTTACTGTCAGTGTGCCAATTAGCATATAGACAGGACTTGCGCAGAATATCAGCGGCGTGCTATACTCAAAAGAAAATGTGCATGAATGAAAAAATTATCAATGTTTCATGCAGAAAAAGATACGCACGAGGAGGAAGACATGGAAAGACAGAAGAGACAGGGAGCAGAGTACGAGTTTTACGGAAAACTCCCGCTGAAAAAGGCAATCCCGCTGGGATTACAGCATGTGCTGGCAATGTTTGTGGGAAACCTGACACCGATCCTGATCATCTCAGGGGCATGTGGTATTGCAGGTGAGGAGTTCGGCAGTCTGCAGGTCGATCTGCTGCAGAATGCGATGTTGATCGCCGGGATCGTGACACTGATCCAGTTATTTGCGATCGGACCGGTTGGTGGAAAGGTACCAATCATCATGGGAACGAGTTCCGGATTTATCGGTGTGTTTAACAGTGTGGTTCAGGTAATGGGAGGAGGAATCCTTGCATATGGAGCCATTATGTGTGCATCCGTCATTGGTGGTCTGTTTGAGGGAATCCTTGGATTTCTGTTAAAGCCGCTCCGCAGATTTTTCCCTGCGGTTGTAACGGGAACCGTTGTACTGTCGATCGGATTGTCACTGATCGCGGTCGGCGTCAATTCTTTTGGCGGCGGCAATACGGCAAACGACTTTGGTTCAGTAGAAAATTTACTGCTCGGAGCAGCTGTTTTACTGATCATTGTAGCAGTGAAACACTGGATGAAAGGTATGGCGAGTGCATCATCGATCCTGATCGGTATTGTGGCAGGCTATATCATTGCTGCGATCATGGGACTGGTACTGCCGACAACAGCAGTCAATGCGGATGGTGTGGAATACACAAAAGCCTGGGTGTTAAACTGGGATAAGGTTGCAAATGCAGCCTGGTTTTCCGTTCGAAATTAATGCCGGTCAAACTGGTATTTGACTGGAGAGCAATCATTCGGTTCTGATCATGTTTGTTGTTACCGCGGTTGAAACAGTCGGAGATATCTCCGGTGTTATGGAAGGTGGAATGGGCAGAGAAGCTACCGACAAAGAACTTTCCGGCGGTGTCATCTGTGATGGAATTGGTTCTTCGCTTGCAGCACTTTTTGGTGTTCTGCCGAATACTTCTTTCAGTCAGAATGTAGGACTTGTCACAATGACGAAAATCGTAAACCGTATGGCGCTTGCATCCGGAGAGTAGGAAACCAGACTTGCGAGAACAAATAAGTTTTAACTCAAAAGTGAATAATGACACTCACAAACGACCGTTCGCGCGCAGCGTGCGGTCATTTGTACGTTATAGATATGTGTAATGATTGCACATATTATGAGGAAAAGATGATAGAAAGTGAGGAAATATTATAGTGGTTCATCAGTATAAGAACAACGGCTATGATATTGTTCTGGATGTAAACAGCGGTGCAATCCACGTAGTTGACGATGTGACATATGATGTCATTGAGATGTATGCTGCACGTGAGAACGCAGCAGATACCTCTGCGGAAGAGATTGTAACTGCATTATCCGGCAAATATGGAAAAGAAGAAGTAGAAGAAGCGATTGACGAAGTTCAGACATTGATCAAAAATGAGGAACTTTTCACAAAGGACACCTATGAAAACTATATGATGGATTTCAAAAAGCGTCCGACCGTTGTAAAAGCCCTTTGTTTACATATCGCACATGACTGCAATCTTGCCTGTCGTTACTGCTTTGCAGAAGAGGGAGAGTATCATGGAAGAAGGGCATTGATGTCTTTTGAGACCGGTAAAAAAGCATTGGATTTCCTGATCGCAAATTCCGGTAACAGAAGAAACTTAGAGGTGGACTTCTTTGGTGGAGAACCTCTTATGAACTGGCAGGTTGTAAAAGACCTCGTAGCCTACGGAAGAGAGCAGGAGAAGATCCACAACAAGAACTTCCGTTTTACACTTACTACAAACGGCGTTTTATTAAATGATGAGATCATGGAATTTGCCAACAAAGAAATGGGCAATGTGGTTTTAAGCATTGACGGAAGAAAAGAAGTCCATGATCATATGAGACCATTCCGCAAGGGAGCAGGAAGCTATGACCTGATCGTGCCGAAGTTCCAGAAATTTGCAGATAGCCGCAATCAGGACAAGTATTATGTGAGAGGTACTTTCACACACAATAACCTTGATTTCTCCAATGATGTGCTGCATCTGGCAGATCTTGGATTCAAACAGATCTCAGTAGAGCCTGTAGTGGCACAGCCGACCGAGGATTATGCAATCCGTGAGGAAGACCTTCCACAGCTTTATGAGGAATATGACAAGCTGGCTGCTGAGATGGTAGAGAGACATAAAAATGGAAATGATTTCAACTTCTTCCATTTTATGATAGATCTGGAGGGTGGACCGTGCGTGGCAAAACGTCTTTCCGGCTGTGGTTCAGGAACAGAGTATCTGGCAGTGACACCTTGGGGTGACCTTTATCCTTGTCATCAGTTTGTTGGAAATGAGGATTTCCTGCTTGGAAATGTGGACGAGGGTATCAAACGTCAGGATATCTGTGATGAATTTAAGTGCTGCAATGTTTATGCGAAAGAAAAATGCCGTAACTGTTTTGCAAAATTCTATTGCAGTGGCGGATGTGCAGCAAACTCCTACAATTTCCATGGAGATATCCACAATGCATACGACATCGGATGTGCACTTCAGAAAAAGCGTATTGAATGCGCGATCATGATTAAGGCTGCCGAGGCAGACGAAGAATAAAGGAAGGGTAAAACAATGAAAAAGAGTAAAGCAGCAGTCATATTGGCAGTGATCCTTGCAGCATTTGTGGGACTTGCCTATTATGCATCAATTATTCTTTCATCCACTGGAGTCGGTGAAGATATGTCAATTCCTCTGGGACTTGACCTTTCTGGTGGTGTTTCCATTACTTATCAGGTAGTGGATGAGAATCCAAGCACGGAAGATATGAAGGATACGATTTATAAACTTCAGAAACGTGTAGACAGTTACAGTACAGAAGCTTCCGTATATCAGGTCGGAGACGACAGGATCACAGTTGAGATCCCAGGTGTACAGGACGCAAATGAGATTTTAGAGGATCTTGGAAATCCGGGATCTTTAGAGTTCCAGATGCCGGATGGAACGGTATTTATGACCGGTGATATGGTGGCAGACGCACAGGCTGCAACCCAGACAGACACGTATGGCAACAAAGAGTATGTGGTTTCCTTAAAACTGACCGATGAGGGTGCAAAGATTTTCGGAGAAGTAACTTCTGAAAACATTGGTAAAAACCTTCCTATCGTATACGATGGAGAGACCATCAGTTATCCACGTGTACAGACAGCTATCACAGGCGGTGAGGCACAGATCACAGGTATGGCAGACTTCGAAGAGGCTGAGACGCTGGCAACCCAGATCCGTATCGGTTCTCTTTCTTTACAGCTTTCCGAGTTAGAGTCCTCTGTCGTAGGAGCACAGTTGGGAAGCCAGGCGATCGCCTCCAGTTTAAAGGCCGGTGCGATCGGTCTTGCAATCGTTATGGTATTTATGATCGTTATGTACGCAGTACCGGGTATTGCAGCATCCTTAGCGCTTGCAATTTATACAACTTTAGTGATCGCAACCTTATATTTATTCGAAATCACACTGACGCTTCCGGGTATCGCAGGTATTATCCTTGGTATCGGTATGGCGGTGGATGCGAACGTTATTGTATTTGCACGTGTCCGTGAGGAAATCGCAACCGGAAAATCGGTTCAGACATCTATGAAGATCGGTTTCCAGAAAGCGATGTCAGCTATCTTAGATGGTAACATTACAACTTTGATTGCATCTGTTGTGCTTATGGCGTTAGGTTCCGGTACCGTAAAAGGTTTTGCCTATACTTTAATGATCGGTATCATCCTTTCCCTTTTTACAGCAATGGTTGTGACCAGATACATTCTGTATTCTCTGTATGCATTGGGACTGAAGAGTGAAAAACTTTACGGTCGTGCAAAAGAGAGAAAGAGCATTGATTTCATTGGAAAAAAGCAGTATTCTTTACAATTTCCGGTATCATTATCGCTGCCGGACTGATCAGTATGGGAGTACATTCCGCAACAGAGGGCAAGGCATTGAACTATGGTCTTGACTTTATGGGTGGAACTTCCACAACGGCTGATTTTGGCAAAGATATGACCATCGAAGATATCGAGAATGACATTGTTCCTTATGTGGAAAAAGTAACCGGGGATTCCGATGTGCAGGCAACAAAAGTAGAAGGAACAACACAGGTTACAATTAAGACACGTACCTTAAGTCTTGATGAGCGTCAGGAATTGGAAGATACACTGGCAGAAAATTGTGATGTGGATGCATCCACCATCACTTCCCAGAGTATCAGTTCTACCATCAGTGGTGAGATGCGTTCCGATGCATTGAAAGCGGTTATCGTGTCCTGTATCTTTATGTTACTTTACATCTGGTTCCGTTTTAAGGATATCAGATTTGCAGCAAGTGCGATCCTTGCATTGGTTCATGACGTTCTTGTTGTGATCACAGTATATGCACTTGTGCGTATTTCTGTAGGAAGTACCTTTATTGCATGTGTTCTTACCATCGTAGGTTACTCTATCAATGATACGATCGTTATTTTTGACCGTATCCGTGAGAATCTTGCATTAAAGACCGGAAAACAGACTGCAGAGGATTTGAGAGAAATCGCAAACAAGAGTTTAACTCAGACATTATCCAGAAGTATCAATACTTCTATTACAACTTTTATTATGGTCGTAATGCTTTACATTTTAGGTGTGGCAAGTATCCGTGACTTCTCACTTCCACTTATGGCAGGTCTTGTATGTGGTGCTTATTCTTCTATCTGCATCGCAACAGAACTGTGGTATGTCATGAAAGTACATTTAGGAAAAAATAAAGCAACAAAATAGTTGTGAAATAGGAAAACGGCTGCCTTTTCTGGCGGCCGTTTTTGCATTTCACATTTACAGAAAAAACGAAGGGAGACAGGAGAATGCAAAAAGGACTTTTGATCTATCTGATCGTTATGAATCTCATTGGACTTGCAGTGATGGCAATGGACAAAAGCAAGGCGAGACATCATGCATGGCGGATACCGGAGAAAACACTTTTCCTTGTGAGTATTTTAGGCGGCAGTGTCGGAACGTGGGCCGGCATGTATCTGTTTCATCATAAGACAAAGCACTGGTATTTTGTGGTGGGAATGCCGCTTATCCTGATCTTACAGATATGCATTGCGGTATTGATCTGGAAAACGCATGGGTTTGGGATGTGATAAAGGCATGGTTTGCGACAGCGTATACATTTTTTAAATAAATTTATAATTGAATATTTACAGAAAGTCCTTTATAATGAACTTTAAAATCTGGCGGAAGACAAGGAGGAGTTTATGTACACATTAGAAGATATTCAGGCAGTGGATATGGAAGTCGCACAGGCAATAACCGATGAGTTTGACAGACAGAACAGTCATATCGAGCTGATCGCATCGGAGAACTGGGTAAGCCCGGCGGTTATGTCAGCAATGGGAAGTGTCCTGACGAATAAATATGCGGAAGGTTATCCGGGAAAGAGATATTACGGTGGCTGCGAGTGCGTGGACGTTGTGGAAGAACTGGCAAGAGAGCGCGCAAAAGAATTATTTGGGTGTGAGTATGTCAATGTGCAGCCACATTCCGGTGCGCAGGCAAATATGGCGGTACAGTTTGCAATTTTAAAACCGGGTGATACGATCATGGGAATGAACTTAGACCATGGCGGACATCTGACACATGGTTCTCCGGTCAATTTTTCCGGAAGTTATTTTCATGTAGTACCATATGGTGTCAATGACGAGGGATTCATTGATTATGATAAAGTGGAAGAACTTGCAATGGAATGTAAACCAAAAATGATCATTGCAGGGGCATCCGCTTATGCGAGAACCATTGATTTCAAGAGATTCCGTGAGATTGCAGACGCATGTGGTGCAGTGCTCATGGTCGATATGGCACATATCGCAGGACTTGTCGCAGCAGGACTTCATCCAAGCCCAATTCCATATGCACACGTTGTAACGACCACGACACACAAGACATTGCGCGGACCGAGAGGTGGAATGATTTTAAGCAGTCAGGAAGTTGCGGACAAATATAACTTTAACAAGGCAATTTTCCCGGGCATTCAGGGCGGACCACTGATGCATGTGATCGCAGCGAAGGCAGTCTGCTTCAAAGAAGCACTGCAGCCGGAGTTCAAGGTGTATCAGCAGAATATCATTGACAATGCACAGGCACTCTGCAAGGGATTGATGGATCGTGGAATTAAGATTGTATCCGGTGGAACAGACAATCACCTCATGCTCGTAGATCTGACCAATTATGATCTTACCGGAAAAGCAGTTGAGAAACTTCTGGACTCTGTAAACATTACCTGCAACAAGAATACCATTCCAAACGACCCGAAATCTCCATTTGTGACAAGTGGTGTACGTCTTGGAACTCCGGCGGTAACTTCCCGCGGATTAAACACGGATGATATGGATCAGATCGCAGAGGCAATCGCAATGATGATCAAAGAGGGTGAGCCGGCACCTGCAAATTTGACAGATTTGACTGGCAGGTCATTTTTACATATACCGTTACTTTACCCGAAGAAAGTTTGTTTCCTGATTTATCGCAGATATTATAGGTGACTTTGTATTTACCGGTTTTTTTTGGCATAGAGGCCGATAGACGCAAAGGTATCCGTGTATGTATCGTCTGAACTGGTAGTATAATAGTGGGTGTTTTTGCAATCAGATTTTTACTGCTGGTTTTGATGTTTTTGATATAACATACTTTGGCTTTTGGCAGATTGACATAGATTGCAGAACTGTCGAAAGAATTACTGGACATGCGAAGTACAGTGGTGGTCGGTTTGTTCCTGACGGCTGCGGATACCGTTGACTGCGGTTGCAGTAAAAGCATCCCGGCACAGAGACAGAAAGCTAAAAATAAGCTGACTGTTCGTTTGAAAATTTTCATAAGTGAATCCTCCTTGTTTATAAATATTTTATAGATGTTACAAAAACATTACAATATGAAGGGAAAAGGAGAAGGTGGGGGATTCCTTAAACAGTGGTACATCTTTAAACAGAGAGGACAGTTTCTTAAAAAATTATAAGAAGAGTTCTGCAAAAGGCTATCAGACAAAAAAGGCATATCTGTTAAAGGGAGAGCATCTGGGACCGGGAGAATTCGGCGTTATGCATGGGTATATGCAGATTCCGCAGCTGAAAGAGGTGTGTCACAGATATGGCTGCAGTATCAATGAATATCTTGTTTCCGTTTATATCTGGAGTGTGTATACGGAGTGTATGAAGGGAATGCCGTCCACGAGTCCGATCCGCGTGGCAGTTCCGGTAAATCTGCGCCCATATTTTAATTCGATCACAACAAAGAATTTCTTTGTCATGGTGTCGGCAGAATTTCATCCGACAAAGGAAGTCTACACGTTTGCGGAAGTGCTGGAGAGCGTGCGTGATAATCTGAGAAGCCAGATCAACAGGGAGCATCTGGAAAAACTGTTTTCGTATAATGTATCCAATGAGAAACTGCTGGCTGCGCGTGCTGTGCCGCTTTTCTTAAAAAATATTGCAATGAAGATTGTGTATACAAAGTCTGCACTCGCCAATACAACGACGATCACAAATATCGGAAATATCGGTGTGGATGAGGAATACCGCCAATATGTGGAGATGTTCCATGCATTTCTTGCAATGTCGAAGGGACAGCATTTGAAGGGAACGATCTGTTCTTATGGAAGTACGCTGGTGTTTTCATTCAGCTTTGATCTGAAAGATGTTTCCGTGCAGCGGGGATTTTTCCGCAAAATCGCAGCAGACGGAATTGAGGTCGAGTTAGATACAAATGGTGTAACTGCCGATTAAGAAGAATGGATCAGGATAGAAAAAACAGGAAAGTAATGGTGTGAGATGAGCAGATGTAAACAATGTAATATAGAAGTTTTGGATGAGACGGAGCGCTGCCCGCTCTGTCACTCCGTATTAGAGCCTACGATAGAGGTGGAAAATATGTATCCCGATGTCAAGATCAAAACAAGACGGATGATGCTTTTGTCGCGAATTTATCTTTTCGTGGCGATCGTGGCAGAGGCGGTTTTAGTTGCAGTGAATCATTATGGTGATTTTGAGACGGCGTGGAGCCTTGTTACCGGTCTGATCTTTTTTACGGATATCTGGTTGTCCGGTTTGCAATCCTTGGAAAAACCGGCTATATTGCCAAAACAATTGTTTTGACTTTAATTGCCATATTGATATTGATTGCAATCGATTTTGTGAATGGTTACCGGGGATGGTCGGTACGGTATGTGTTCCCGGCGGCGATCATTTTAGTCGATATAGGAATTTTGGTCTTGATGTGTGTGAACCGGAGGAACTGGCAGAGTTATATTATGTGGCAGATTTTTATGATTTTGTGCAGTTTTGTTCCGATTATTCTGTATCTGACCGGAATTATTTATGTGCCGTATCTGGCGCTCGCGGCACTCGGAACGTCTGTATTTTTGTTCCTTGGAACGCTGATCATCGGTGACAGAAGAGCAAGGGTGGAACTGAAGAGAAGATTCCATATCAGATAAGGAAACGACAGAAGTTTGAATAAGAGGGTTTATGATCAGAAAATTGACTTTGAAAAAAGAAAGAGAACATGAGACAAACGAAGCGAGCATCGCAGGAAATGTCATGCGTGACCTGATCGCGCATGTGACAAACGATAACCTGATCGGCAGGAAGATCAAAAGCGGTGAACTGCGGAAAAAAATGGTCGAACCGCCGTGGAAATGCCCGGATATGTTCACCATGACCACTATCGAGATGGAGCACTTCACAATGGAGTGGCTTGAATTAAAGGAAAATCCAAATGAGCAGAAGGTGATCTTACAGCTTCATGGCGGCGGGTATATCGGAGCGATGCGGAATGCATACCGCATGTTTGCGGGACTTTACAATGAAGTCAGCAAAGGGATGAGTGTACTCACCATTGATTACCGTGTAGCACCTGAAAATCCATATCCGGCGGCATTGGAAGATGCAGTGAGCGCATATCAGTGGCTGCTCGGTCAGGGCTGGTTTGCAGAGGATATCATTGTGGCAGGAGATTCCGCAGGAGGAGGGCTTGCGATGGCACTGTGCCATTATCTGAAAGATCATGGAATGCAGCTTCCATGTGGGATCGTTGCAATGTCGCCGTGGACGGATCTGACGGCAAGCGGGGAATCGTATGATACCAATTATGAGAGGGATCCGTTGTTCGGAAATACGAGGGACAGCCTGATCTATAACAAAGACTATGTGGGTGACCATGATCCGATGGATGCTTATATTTCACCTTTGTATGGGGATTTCAGAGGATTTCCGCCAATGCTCATCCAGGTAGGTTCTTATGAGATGCTGTTAAGTGATTCGGTGAGCGTTGCCTCGAAAGCGAGACATCAGGGTGTGAAAGTAAGACTCAGTATTTATGATGGAATGTTCCACATTTTCCAGATGGCAGCAAAAATGCTGCCAGAATCCAGAAAAGCGTGGGCTGAGATTGGAAAATTTATTGATGTTTTGTCAAATGACTGACATCCATATAAACAGGAAGACCATTTTCATAGGTGACATTGGATTCCCCCTGAATCAATGGAGTGAGGTAATCAATTAATTCCTGTGTAACATCATTGCCAGCGGCGTTGATCCATTCAGTAGGAACGGATTTGGCTTCGTTGGCAATATTTTTTATCTCGGCATATCCATATTCAATCGTATATGGATCGTCAGATACACGGTTCATGGTGACCATAGAAGCTGTTACGCCTTCCTCGGAGAGCGCAACGGCTTTTTTTCCTAATTCGACAGATTCCATAAGGTCTGTTTTGGATGCTAAATGGGCTGCACACCGCTGTAATACATTCACTTCGATGGAGCGGACTTTTACACCTAATTTTTCTTTCACAAGGAATTCCAATGTTTTTCCGGCGCCACTCAGCTGGCTGTGGCCAAATGTATCGACTGACTTCTCAGAAGCGCTGATGTAATTGCCGGATGCATCTCGGATACCCTCTGATACGGCAATGATAACGTTATTGCGTTCAAACAGCATACGTTTTACATCTAACAGGAAGTCGTCCGTATCAAACGGAACTTCCGGAAGATAAATCAAATGTGGAGCGGAATTATATCCGTTTCTTGCAAGAGCAGCGGCAGCGGTCAGCCATCCTGCGTCACGTCCCATGATCTCAATGATCGTAACACTCTTGACTGCGTAAATAAAAGTGTCATGGGCAATCTCTAAAACAGAGGAAGCAATGTATTTTGCAGCGGAACCAAAACCAGGAGTGTGGTCTGTCTCACACAGATCGTTGTCGATCGTTTTGGAATGCCGATAATGCGAATGTGCGCTGTGGACCGAAAATCCGGTGAGCGCGGCATCTGCGGACAGACCACAAGATTAAAGGTGGCGCGTGCGGCACTGCACTTCTGGGAAGAACCCTGCATTTCCGGGAGAAGGGTCCGGTGCGGTCTTTTTTTCCGGCTGTGCACTGCACTGTGTGTTCTGCCAGAATGAAAATATTGCAAATGGCACAGCTGGTAAGGTGATAAGTACGGAGCGGCTTGGCGAAATTTTTCTGGAACTCCAGGAAAAGGGTGCAAATAATATCAACCTTGTGACACCGGGGCAGTTTTGTACCACAGATCATAAAAGCGGTAGAGCTTGCAAGAAATCAGAATTTAAAGATTCCCATCGTTTATAACACCAGCAGCTATGAAAAATGTGGATACGATCCGTTCTTTAGAAGGAATTGTGGATATCTATCTTCCGGATTTTAAGTATTTTGATACCGCTTTGAGTGCAAAATATTCCCATGCGCCGGATTACCCTGCTGTGGCTAAGGCGGTGATAGCGGAGATGGTGCGTCAGACGGGTGCGGCAGTTTTTGAAAACGGGGGAGGATTCCCTGATGAAGCGTGGTACGATCGTGCGCCATCTGATCCTGCCGGGGTGCACGAAAGATTCCAAAGCAGTTTTGAAATATCTGCATGAAACCTATGAGAATCAAATATATATCAGTATCATGCACCAGTTTACACCGCTCTCTAACGTGAAAAAATATCCGGAATTAAACCGTAAGATCACGGATCGGGAATATGATGAGGTTATTGATTTTGCAATCGATATAGGGATTGAAAACGGTTTTATCCAGGAGGGGAGACGGCGGAGGAGAGTTTTATTCCGGAATTTGACAATGAGGGAGTTTGAGGTTGACGCATTTTCGAATATCTCATATAATTCCATAGTGATGATGGCAATAGAGGGAGTGTGAAACGAATGAAGAGAAAAGTAAGATTCATAGCTGCACTTTTCTGCATGGGATGTCTTGCGACAGAACCTGCGGCAGACATAAAGGCTGCCGGAATCCAGGTGGCTGCTGCACAGACAACACTTTCCGCAGATAATTCGCTGGAAGTGTTATCACTTTCTGCGGGAACATTATCCCCGGACTTTACAGGAAAGACAGTACAATATACAGCTACCGTACCGAATGATGTCACAAGCGTTACAGTGACGGCAACACCGGTTAATGAATTTGCGACGGTGCAGTCGATCACAGGAAATGACAATCTGCAGGTCGGTACAAATACGATAAAAGTAGTCGTGAAGGCGCAGAACGGGAGCACTCGCCCAGTATACGATAACACTGACCAGAGAAGATGGACAGACAGCAGACGGAACAGTGGATCAGCCGGCGGATGGAACAGACGGTCAGACAACAGACCAGCCGGCAGACGGAACAGACAGTCAGACAACAGACCAGCCGGCGGATGGAACAGACGGTCAGACAACAGACCAGCCGGCGGATGGAACAGATGGACAGGCAGCAGACCAGAACACAGAGTTTGAAACAGAAGAAGCGGAAGATGTTTCTAATATGGAATATCTCCAGCAGGAATACAATGATCTCTCTGAACAATATGCAAAAGAAAAAGTCTTTTTCCAGAAATATGATGGGAATTATGGCTTTTTGTGATCGCAGTACTTGTCGTTATTATTATCAATCTTCTATTGAGAGGACGTAAGAGTGACGACTGGGATGAGGAAGAGGATGACTGGGACTGGAAGTCCGAAAACAGGGAAAGGATCAGGACGCAGAAGATGATACTGATCTGGAAGAAGATGATAATATAGAAGAGAATCCTGGCGTGGAAGAAGATGATTTGGAAGTAGATGATCCGGAAGACGCTGACTGGGAGGAGGAAGAAACACAGAGAAAAGGATTTTTCCACAGAAAACCAAAAGAAAAAGTGGAAGAAGAGCCGGATGATGTGGAAGAAAACGATACAGAGAACGAAGTCGGCGTATCAAAGATCCATAAAGTGCGTGCGGGATTGTTTGGACGTGGCATGTCTGACGATCTTGACGATGAAGACTGGGAAGAGGACGAAGATTTCCTGCCGGTAGAAAGAAAAAACCGGAAGAAAAACAGCGTCCGGAGAGAAAAAAAAACCGGAGGAGAAACAAAGGCCGGAGAGAAAAGAAAAACCGGAGGAAAAACAGCGCACGGAGAGAAAAAAGAAAAACCGGAGGAGAAACAAAGGCCGGAGAGAAAAAAAAAGCCGGAGCGGAAACATACTCGGAGAAAAACACATTCCGAGAGAGAAGAAGAGGAAGAAGATGATTTAGAGATCATCGATTTAAATGATTTATAAATAGAAAAAGAATGGAGAAACTATGCAGATACGATATACATCAAAAAGCAAAAAAAGCAATCGATCAGGCTTCAAAGATGTCGAAATCACTGCATCATCATTATATCGGAACGGAGCATATCCTGATCGGACTTTTTAAAAGAAGGAACGGGCGTCGCTGCGCAGGTATTAAATGATAATGGGTAAGTTGCAATTTTGAAAGGGCTTCGCGGTAAATACGAAGCACATCATCATGTAAAGATCACGGATGAGGCAGTCGAGGCGGCAGTCCGCCTGTCAGCGCGCTATATCAATGACCGTTTTTTGCCGGATAAGGCAATTGATCTGATGGATGAAGCAGCAGCAAGAGTGCGGTTTGGCGTGTCTAACCATACAGAGAAACTTGCGGAATTGAGAAATCAGATCACAGAAAAAGAATTACAGTTAGAGGATGCTCTGAGCAATTCCGATATTGCGCTTGCAAAACAGTGCAAGGAAGAAAAAGAAGCATTGGAAGCAGAGCTTGAGAAGCAGACAAAAAAAGCGCAGCGTGAGATCCGCAGAAAGAATCTGTCTGTCACAGAGGATGATGTGGCAGATGTTGTTTCCGGCTGGACAAAAATTCCGGTGAAGAAACTGGCAGAAGGCGAGGCAGCCCGCCTGAAAAAATTAGAGGCAACGCTGCACAAACGTGTCGTTGGTCAGGAAGAAGCTGTGACGGCTGTGGCAAAAGCGGTGAGACGTGGACGTGTCGGTTTAAAAGATCCGAGAAGACCAATCGGTTCGTTCCTGTTCTTAGGACCTACAGGCGTAGGTAAAACGGAGATTTCAAGGCGCTGGCGGAGGCTGTTTTCGGCAATGAACAGGCGATGATACGCGTTGATATGTCGGAGTACATGGAGAAACACAGCGTTTCCAAGATGATCGGTTCCCCGCCGGGATATGTCGGACATGAGGATGGCGGTCAGCTCAGCGAGAAAGTGCGCAGGAATCCATATTCCGTGATTTTATTTGACGAGATCGAAAAAGCGCATCCGGATGTATTCAATATTTTACTTCAGGTGTTAGATGATGGACACATCACGGATTCCCAGGGACGCAGGGTGGACTTTAAAAATACGATCATTATCATGACATCAAATGCCGGAGCACAGTCCATAGTGGAACCGAAAAAACTTGGTTTTGCATCTTCGGATGATGAAAAGCAGAATTACGAGCGCATGAAAAACAGTGTGATGGAGGAAGTGCGCAGGATTTTCAAGCCGGAGTTCTTAAACCGTATCGATGAGACCATCGTATTCCGTTCACTGAACAAAAATGATATGAAACAGATCGTCACATTAATGTTGAAAGATCTGACAGACCGCTGTAAGAGCCAGATGGATATCACACTTCATGTGCGTGACAGCGTGAAAAATTATATTGTGGAAAAAGCATACGAACCGAAATATGGAGCAAGACCACTCCGCCGCAAAATCCAGAATGAGATCGAGGATCAGCTTGCAGAAGAAATCTTAGACGGCAAGGTGAAAAAGGGTGATGAAGTGATCGTCACTACGAAAAAGAATGCAGTTGTTTTTGAAGTAAAGGAACAGTAACACAAAAATAAAAAATCCTTAAAAATGATGAAAATGCTGGCAATCGAAATGTAGTTGAGCTATAATGATTTTACAAAATTTTTACGGTGCAGCAGGCGGAGAAGGACTGTACCACAGGAGGAAAAGATGAGCGCTATTAGTGAATTAATTGATACAGGAAGAAGATGCGATGGAAGCAGCTTTAGCAACAGAACAGACAGAGAAAGAAAGCGAAACGGACAGTGAGTCTGCAGAAAATGACAGCGGGCAGACAGAGAACAGCGAGGCATCGGAAATTCCAGAAACATCAGAGGCATCAGAAACTGAGAAAACTGTAGAAGAGACAGAAAACGTGAATGATACGGAGGCTGTTGATGATACCGAAGTGATGGAAACAGAGACGGAAGAAGAATCGGAAGAAGAATCGGAAGAAGAAATAGAAGAAGAGACCGAAGAAGAGACAGAAGAGGAAGAACTCGCTGCAATTGATAAACCGTCAAAGGTAATCAATGTAAGAGGAAAAGATGACGGAAGTATTATAACAACAGCGTCTGGCCGGCAGTTGAGATATGCTTATGTGAATCGGTTCCAGAACGGATGATTGCAGCGGTACGGATATTGATGGATTTGTAAACCTGTATAATAAGGCAGAAGCCATACTGAAAGGCAACACAGATAAATATCAAGATGCATATGGAATGTATAGAGTCAATGGTAAGACGTATAGAGCATTGCGGTCATGTGATGCGACAGGGTATCATTATGTGACAGAAGGTGATGAAATTACAGAAATTACTGTAAGTGATTCATCGGAAAATGCCAAAAAGCGGATAGATGAGTATGCAGTAAAAATGATACACAGGTTCTTTATTATAGTTATAATGGACATTTTTATAAGCAATTAACGTATGAATCGGTATATGATTCAGCATCGAAAAAATATAAATATGTTGTATATGCAAATGCTTATGAAGAGATTTCTTTTGAAAAAACTTATGTAAAAATAAGCTGGAATCCGGTTAATAATGATACGGCCACAATGAAAAATAAAGCCGGAGACATGATGAAGGTTGGATATGAAGTGGTCTGCGATGGAAATACCAAGGTCTATAATATGCCGGGATTATTTTTGGATGCGTCAGACGGAACCGTACATGAGATGATAACATCAGATGCAGCAAGACTGCCATATGTCATATTGAATTCAGGACAGCAGGTCAGCGTAAAAGTCCGTGCTGTATATTATCATGAAGTGACAAGTAACAAACAGGAGGTATATTGGAACTGGAATGATAATAGCCAATATATTATAGAATCGAAACAGACGAAATATGTGGTGGACATGTATGGTAAATGGTCGGACACCTATACTTATAAAAATTACTCTTTAAAGAAGTTATCACCGGTAACCGGTACAAAAAGTTTCTGAAAAGGGAAAAGAGATGTCAGTTACCTGGAATGCACAAAACGGAGTGGATAGCTATCGTGTGTATTACCTGCGAAGCAGCAAACCGTTAAATATTACGAATATAGAGAGCTTTTTACAGTTTTACAATAAGAGGGGAACGCTGTACGATGCTTATGTAAATGCAAAAGGAGAAAACGATTCCTATGAAACGGATTCAGAGTATGCATCAGATCCGTATTGTAATATTACAATAGATTCAGGACTGCCATATTTTTATTGTTCCGTCAGACTGGAATCTGCGGAAGAGGGATATTTTTCAGATGGAAGTTATTCAGATGTCATAACTGCAACGGCCAGCATTAATGGAAACATACCGACAGTAAAAAATCTCAAAATAGAAAAGACGTACAATGGAGATGACTGGCAGCTCATGGACGCCAATCGATGCGGATGTAGTCATTTATGTTTTTGAAGAAGGAAAGAAGCCGGCGCATTATAATTATGAGCTTTTGAACGCTTATGGTTACTATACGGATGGTCAGGGACAGCAGAAAAACTTTATTTAAAAGATGCACTTACGGAGCTTGAAAGTAAGGAAATAAGCAGTTATGTACGTTCTTACAAAGTGAAGGGAATCGATGGATCATACAGTGCAATCTCTTTAAAACCGGGCGTAAAATATACATTTGTTGCGCATACCTATGATGCAGGCAGTTCTCTTTATAACATACAAAAGAAGCCGGTGTTTACCGTAAATAAGGAAATAAAAAGTAACAGATGCTCAAAAAATCAAACGTATAAAAATATATCTGTTGGCATGACTTATTATACGGCAATGAGTCCTGCTTCGAATATGGTAAGCTATACGGATAAGGTATCCGTACCGCGTGTATATACAAAGGCGGGAAAAAACAGTATAAAGTTATCTTTTACCAGAGGAAGCTGTACCGGATATGAGATTTATCGTCTTTCAGGTAAAAATATAAGAAAATAGCAACGACCACAGACTATGTCTATACAGATCAGAATTTAAAGGCAGGCACAAAATACTCCTACAAGGTACGCTCTTATTATTATGATCCGGACAGAAAAACGAAAAGTTACAGTATATATAAAAATTTTACTGTGGGTACCAGCCGTGTAAATAACATTGTATTAAAGGTGGCTAAGAACTCAAAAAAAATACAGTGAAACTGACCTGGACAAAAGTAGGTTTTGCAACAAAATATGAGATTTACAGAACTTGAGAGTGACAAGGATATCACAGAAATTTCAGGATGGATCAATTCGGGCAACAGTGCCGTAACAGTAGAAAATACAAAGTATGAACTGGTGAAAACGATCACAAACGCAAAAACGACAACATACACGGACAAAAAGTTAAAATTCGGTGAGAGTTACACCTATCTGATCTGTGCATATTATAAAGACGGAAAACATTAAAATACATTACCGCGTCGACCAGAGTTAAAATGCAGCTCGAGGAGCCGCGAAATCCGTCCTTACCAATAAAGGCAAAAATGTAAGCGTTAAATGGATGCGGACAAGTACGCTGCAGGCTATCAGATCCGATACATGGTATATGATAAATATGGTGAGAAAAAACAGTTGCAGAAAAATATGTAACGGTAAAGAAAAATAAATACACCATTAAAGGATTATCGAGCGGAGAATACGTAAATGTATCGGTAAGGGCTTATAATTCCCAAAAAGAATACAGTGGATGGTCATCGTCAAATGAATCTACATCACTTGCAGCAGTAAAATCCATCAAAGCTGTTTATGATACGAAAAAGAATGCAGTAAAGATTACCTGGAAAAAGGTAAAAGGTGCGAAATATTATAAAGTCGTCCGTTCTGTATATACGCCGTTATGTAATACGGACGAAAAACTTTCTGCAGCAACAGGTAACCTGATCGCAAAAGATTCCAATGATGAGACAGGATATTACAGTGAGGTTCACTATCGGGGAATATTATGGCGAAGACGGATCCATTACAGGCACGGCGGCATATGACAGGGCACGGTTGAAAAAAGGTGTGAAATATTATTATATGGTCAGTGCATATGGGGAAAAAGGAACAAGAATTGCCTCTTATATGACCTCGGAATATGGTACACAGGTTGCTTCCGGTAAGCCGGCAGTCATCATATATGGTGTCAAAGTTGCTGCAAAAGTAAAAAATAACAAAAAGGAACGGTTACCGTTTCTTACAATAAGGTAACAGGTGCCAAAACTTATCAGATTTACCGTGCAGAAAAGAAGAACGGTAAGTATACTCTGATTGGAACCACAAAGAAGACGTCTTTTTGCAGATAAAAAAGCAAAGAAGAAAAAACATATTATTACAAAGTGGTTGTAAATGGCAGGAATGAATTACTTGCAGACTTTACAATCAGGAGTTCAGCAGTGAAAATTAAAGTAAAAAATAATTCTGCAATAATAATAAAACCGGAAGAAGCGGATTGCTTTTTCCGGTTTTTGTCATAGAAAGTAAGTTGCTTTTTACAGATAAAAAGTATACTGATAAACAATAAAAAGAGATGGAGAAGGAATATGCCGAAGGGAAAAACAACAGTATTTTTTGTCAGGAATGTGGTTACGAATCATCAAAGTGGATGGGGCAGTGTCCGGGATGTAAGGAATGGAATACATTTGTTGAGGAGATGATCGATAAAAAAAAGTGCAGCAAAGGCGGCAGGGTAGCGGCAAAAGCGGCAGAGGCGAAGAACGTTCCGCTCTCACAGATCGAGATGACACAGGACAAACGCATGTCGACGGATATGAAAAGAGCTTGACCGTGTACTTGGCGGCGGTATTGTGCAGGGTTCCATGGTGTTAGTGGGAGGTGATCCCGGAATCGGTAAATCAACACTGCTTTTGCAGGTATGCCGGAATTTATCGGAGAAAGGTGTGCGCGTATTATATATTTCCGGGGAGGAATCCCTGCAGCAGATCAAAATAAGGGCAGAACGTATCGGAACCTTTGGCGATTCGCTGACACTTTTATGTGAAACGAACTTAGACACGATAAAAACGGTGATTGACCGGGAAAACCGCAGATCGTTGATAATCGATTCCATCCAGACGATGTTTAACGAAGAGGTTTCCTCGGCACCGGGCAGTGTATCACAGGTGCGCGAGTCCACAGGTGTATTTATGCAGATCGCAAAGGGAATGGGAATCTCCATTTTCATTGTGGGTCATGTGACGAAAGAGGGAGTGGTGGCAGGACCGAGGGTGTTAGAACACATGGTAGACACCGTGCTTTATTTTGAGGGAGACAGGCATGCGGCTTACCGTATACTGCGCGGTGTCAAAAACAGGTTCGGCTCAACGAATGAGATTGGCGTGTTTGAGATGAGACAGAACGGACTGATGGAAGTGGAAAATCCTTCGGAATACATGCTGAGCGGGAAACCGGAAGGTGCATCCGGTTCTGTTGTGGCGTGTTCTATGGAAGGAACCCGGCCGATTCTGGTGGAAGTACAGGCGTTAGTCTGCCACAGTAATTTTGGGATTCCGCGAAGGACAGCGGCAGGAACGGATTTTAACCGCGTCAATCTTCTGATGGCAGTACTTGAAAAAAAGGCTGGGATTAAAACTTGGAGACTGTGACGCTTATGTGAATATCGCGGGCGGCGTAAAATGAATGAGCCAGCGATCGATCTTGGCATTGTGCTTGCCATTATATCCAGTTACCGTGAAAACCCTGATCAATGAGAAGACGATCTGTTTCGGAGAAGTGGGCGGAATCTGCCTGACTGGTGTGAGGTCAGTGAAAGATGCGATGGATGCGATATTGAAATAAAATATGGTGGAAATATATCTTTTCTGGAAAGATGAACTGAAACAGTAAAATTCACTTTGCGAAAGTACACATAAGAAAGTGAAATTTTTGGAAAAAATGGGTTGACAAAATAATACCCAGATGGTAACATAGTCAAGCTGGCCGCGGGACATGACATGATCTGACAGCGGACAACAAAAAATTCTTGACAAACAAAACAACACATGATAAAATATCAAGTTGTCGCGTTTGAGATAACAGATCGGACAAAACCGATCGAAGGAAAAACTTTCAAAAAAGAAAAAAGTTCTTGACAAAACAGACTTGATAAGATATAATAAACAAGCTGTCGCCGAGAACGACAACAAAACAAAGAACCTTGATAACTGAACAGTGAAATAACCTTGAAAGATTCAATGAATTTCAGGGTGTTGTGAATAACAACACACGAACGTTTCTATAAAGA
>VOFH01003075.1_pt1 | contig 42681 bp, 74 predicted proteins | sample 5384091 | NCBI WGS metagenome assembly VOFH01 (sample SAMN12384727, study PRJNA508395) | human gut metagenome | isolation source: healthy gut G | host: Homo sapiens
GTTACATTGCTCAGCTCGCCGGGCACCCAGTCGGGGCAGTCGAGGCCGTCCTCGCCCACGACGCGGAAGGACTGGTTGGAGAGGGGTCTGCCGTAGGGGATCGAGCTCCACGACGGATCGACCTCCCCGACCTCGAAGTAGTTCGACCATATGCCGGCCTCGGTCGCGCCGCCCATGGCCACGAGCAGCACCCCCTCGGGCAGCTTCGAGCGCAGACCCAGCGGCACCCAGTCGCCGGAGACGAGGGCCAACCGCAGACCGGCCGCGGCCCCGGGGCCGTCGTCGAGCATCACGTCCAGCAGGGCGGGGGCCGAGTTCCACACCGTCACGCCCCGGGACGAGACGAGCTCGCGCCACGCCGATGCGTCGCGGCGCTCCTCCTCGTCGGGCAGCACGACGGCGGCTCCGAACGAGAGGGCCCCGAAGATGTCGAACACGGAGAGGTCGAAGTCAAGGGCCGACACGCCCAGGACCGCATCTCCCGGCCCCATGCCCCATCGGCGCACGACATCGGCGATGGTGTTCCACGCGGCGGCGTGGCTCACCGCCACCCCCTTCGGCACCCCGGTGGAGCCGGACGTGTAGATCACGTAGGCCAGCGCGCGCTCGGAGGGGCCGGCGGGCGCGGGGAGGGGGTCGGCCGCCTCGAGGCGGGCCAGCTCGGTGGAGTCGACGCACAGGGACGCGCCCGCCTGTTCGAGGATGAGCGCCGCGCGGGCCTCGGGCTGGGAGACGCCGACGGGGACGTACGCCGCCCCGGCGGCCAGCACGCCCAGCACGGCTGCCACCTGGCCGGGCCTTCGGGAGCCTGACGGCCACGCGGTCGCCCCTCGCCCACGCCGGCGGCGGCGAGCCCCCGGCGATGCGCAGGGCGCGGCCGGCAAGCTCCCCGTAGGTCGCCTCGCCGTCGGCTCCCCACCGCAGCGCCGGGGCATCCGGCTCGGCCTGGGCGCGGGCGAAGAACCGTCCGTGGAGCGTCCCGCCGCCGAGGCGAAAAGGGCAGCAGGTCAGGGGAACGGCTCCGACAGTCGTTTTTCGCAGTAGAAGCGCACTGCTGTGCAATATGCCTCAAACATCTGTTTGGCTATTTTGTCATCAAGCAATTCGACGATCCACGCCAAAAAGCAACCCGTTTTTATGATCGTATATCTGATATCCAGCAATACCTGTGGTGTTTCTGCTAGCATCTTCGACAAAGGGACCAAAACATCTTCCACTTTGTTGGAGATAAATTGGGTGCCGATATTGCTGCTTGGAATACAACAGGGGCTTTCCTGGGATCGTTGGGCAACGGTGAAAGCTCTCTCAAAACCTCTACAGCTCCAAATGAAGAGTGCAGCAACATCCTGCTGGCGTCCTTGCATTTGAGAAGCTAGTTCAAGAAGGGAAATTGCGTTTGCGCAATCAGCCTCAAGAAAAGGATAAGAGGTGAAGTCGGATACGATCTTGTCAACGTCTGGGTGAATTGGTTTTCTGTTGAACAGCGGAAGGTTGAGAAGAAATTTCTTGTCTTCGCTCCATCGAGAAAGAGCCTTGGCATAAACAGCGGCGATGCCCATAGATTGGGGTAACCCCGATTTGCCGTCCTTTCTCGGTAGTTCTTCAAGACTTAGAATCAATTAAGTACTCCATACGAGTGAATTGAGATCTTTGACACTCTCCATAGGGGCTTTCAGTGGCAAAGAGGGGCCGCCTGGCATGTTGTCTATTCGATTCAGCCAGTATTCTCTATCCTCGTTTCGTGCGTCTTCTCCGATTCCGGTTCTTCTCGCATACTCCATGAAGTCTATCTCGATGGGGGCGAGATCCGTTCCGTCGTAGAGATGCGCTAGATCCTCTAAGAGAACTTGGATGCACATCAGCTGCAAGAAGATCGACGTTGATATGCATGATAGTGCGTTTCGGTGATACGACAGTAAGGCGTACATCTATGAGATCGTCTTGCTCGATGTCGAAACGTAGGTGACTTAATTCTTGGCGAATACCTTCAATCCTGAGTCGGGATTGCCTGCTCCTTCCACTCTGTAGGTGGTTAGTCCCTTCCAAGTACTTTGTCTTCGATGCGGGCTGTTCCGTCATCAGAGAGGCGCGCAGCATGGGGATGCCTTAGAATAAGAAGTTCCTCTGCGCGTTCAGTTTGGCCGCATCGAGAGATCCGCATTCGAATTCCATATAAGCGTGACAAGCGGTTCCCCCAGCTCCTGTCCGTCTCGCCTTCCAACCATATAGGCATGTTGGACGGACGTGATCGGAAAGGGTCGCCTTTGCTGTAATTTGCGGAACCGAGGAGAGGGCTGCCATTAGACGAGCTTCTCGCAGACCTCTCTCTTGCAAAATTTACCCAAGAAGCCATACAGGGATTCGAAACCAATTCTGAAAAGGTAACATTGCACATTCTTTGTTGGAGCAACCAGCTATTCTCATAATGTCAAGAGATCCTAGCCCCAAACTGATAAGATTATCCGAAGGGCTTAGTTCTTCTTTTGACAGTCCGAGCATTTCCCCAACAAGCTTTCCAACTAGCTCCACGCATACTTCAGACATGCCAACCGCCCTTTCAAGCAATAAGTCTTTGAATAAGGCATACTAACATAATGTTAGCTATAGTATACTTATATAGCGAAAGGGTTGTTGTTTGCAAATATTGCGCAAATATCTTCTAAGGCTTCGGATGGCAGAAGGGGGTTTTATGAGAAGGGCAACCGACGTTGGTTTCACTCTTGTTGAACGTATTGCGCAATGGGAGCGTGAATATGGGGCAAATATTGCGGTTCGCGACAGAGAAACCACGTATACTTACACTGAGCTATTTGATGCGGCAAGGCGATTCGCCTCTTGCCTTGCTTCGGAGGGGATAGAAGCTGGGGACAGGATCGTCCTTCAGCTTCCGAACAAAGCTGAATCTCTTATAATCTTGTTCGGGTCAGTAATGAGGATCATCCCCGTACTTGCTTTGCCGACTCATCGCAAAGCGGAAATCTCTCATTTCTGCTCAAAGTCAAATGCATCCTGCCTAATTGTTCCGTGTTCTTCCCCGGCTTATGATACGAGTCCTTAGCAAAAAGCCATCAAAAGGACAATCCAAGGCTAAAATGTTTTGTCATCGGATCTTCCGATCAATATCGATCAGTTTCGGATATGCGTGAGAAATACTGCGTTTTTTCTCACAGCACCCCACTCCTCATCAATTTTGTTCCTGCTTCCTGTCGGGTGGTACAAACAGGACTCCCTAAACTTATTCCTCGCTCAAATTTCAGCTATGTGTACAATTTTCGTGGAAGCGGCTTCCCCGATCGCTTTTTTCCGAAAAAACAAAATACCTAGCAGCTTTGTCGATATGCCATAATTTGCCGCTCGATGCCCCGGCGCACTTGGTGCGTTACTAGAAAAGGCACCGTCATTTTGGCGGAAAGCGTGAGTCCCGATGAAGTGCGTTTCCATTGATCTCTTCTGCAAAAGTGACGACATAACAGCAGTTCCATCGGCGGTAAACCTCTGGATGGACGCACTCGACTGGTATCCTGTTGATCTTTCAAGCCTTGAGTCCATCCATGTAGGGAGGTTGATTTACCGCAAAGATGCCAAGAGGCTTTCTGCCGCTTTCTCTTGCGCTGTCCAGCAATCATACGGCATGACTGAAGGAATATTGACGCTGACAAGCCCTGAAGCGCCAGAGGAAATCGCCTTTACCCCAAGGCTTCCCTTCCGAAACGATCGCCCTCTTTATCATCCGGACAAGATGGGCAACCTTGCGCAGACGGCGAAGAAGGGGAATTGATATGGAAAGGACCGTATCTGATGAGTGGATATTACGAGATGAATATTCTACCTGCGCTCTTTTTGATTCGGAAGGATTTTATCATACGGGGATTTAGCGGTGAGGGATCCCCTGCGGCAACTTCAAAATCACGGGACGTCTGAAAACACACATAAACCGTGGCGGTGAGACTTTCTGGCGGAAGACGTAGACATAGAAATGCCCGGCATCGTAGACGTAGCCGTCTGCGGGATACCGGATCAAGCCCTTGGCGAAAAGACGTGCGTTTATCGGCAGCGGCGATGCGCCCAACTTGGAATCCATAAGGGGAGTTTTTAAACAACATAGGAATCGCCCCATTCAAGCATCCAGACAGAGTAGAGATTCGTGAGTTGTTGCCCCCTGACCCCATAGAAAAATTGATTTAAATGCTCTTTAAGACCTCGATACGCCTAGTCAGCCCTTTAAAAAAAATCTCTTCCAATCCGCCGAGAAGAGCATCGAGAAGGACTGAGAACTGATGATCAAAAAAACTTCTCCTCAGGCTTTCTTCTTCGGTCAGGAGTTTGACCGTTTTTGCCAAAGCGGCAATACCGGGATCGGACGCAGAAAGCGCACTCGCATACGAACCCCCCACCTCTTTGCGCACATCGTCCATTTTGTCCCTGTCATCCTCGGTAGCAACGAACGCGCAAGTTTGGCAAAGCAAAACGGAATAAACAAGAGTGGACCAATCGCCAAACCCAGCATCTTCAGCACTTGAATGCCGCAATTCGATAATGCGGTCGGATTCCCAAGGCCAGGACCTACGGCAGCGAGTCTACGAGCGACTCCGGGGTACTTTCTCAGGGTGGAACGCATCCCCTCAAGAAGAAGCTTGAACCATCGTTTCCATTCTCGCGAGGCTCAGAAGGTCGATTTCGGCATTAACGTGCTCGATAACAAGATGTACCACATCTTTCTCTTCGACCAACGTGGTAATTAATGACACCTGGGTACGCGTTAATTTCTTTAGCCAGTTGACGAATAGACCAACCATCTATGCAAATTCTTTGGTGAGCTTCAAGGCGGCATCGCAGATAGAAGTCACGTCAATTGCTGGCAAGCCGGCTGTCTGCGCGTCGACCCCATATTCAGCATCTTTCTATTTGCTGGTTGCGACAGAATACCATTTTTTTTGCACCCCAGCGTAACGCGGTCAGTTTGCGGAAATATCAAGTCGCTGCAAGTGCAAAAACAACGTCCTGGTAATAGAGCAGGAGGAGAAATGACGGAACAAAGCCCAGAGAACAAAAAGTCGAAACGCAAAGCACCCCATCCGCTGTTCAGGTTGCTTGACTTCGCAGGGCCTTACAAAATCCTCACCGTGGTGGGCTGCGCCTTGTCTGGTCTGCATTCGTTGCTTGCTGTGATGCCCTTGTGTGCGTCTGGTTTATCATGTCGCAGTTTGTCGCAGTGGCTCCTCAATGGAGCGAAGCGAGTGGCGCGGCCTTTTACGCATGGCTGGCAGTCGGATTCGCGGTGGCCGGAGTGGTGGTGTACTTCGCGGCGTTGATGTGCACTCATATCGCGGCATTCCGAACCGGCAACAACATGAGGAAGGCCGCGACCCACCATCTTCTCCAAGGTTCCCTTGGCTACTACGACGAGCATTCGACCGGCGAACTAAGGAGGGTGATCGACGGCTGCGCCGGCCGACCGAGTCCGTGCTTGCCCATAAGTTCCCTGATTTCGTGGGAGCCCTCATCACCCCCGTTGTGTTTGTCGTCGTGATGTTCATCTTCGACTGGGCCATGGGTTTGGCGTGCCTGGTTCCCATCGCGGTGTCCTTCGCGTGCATTTGGAGGATGATGGGGGGGAGGCAGCGATGAGAACTCAAGCTATCTGACTTTCGTGTCGAACTACCAGCAGGCATTGAACCGAATGAACGCCGCTGCGACCGAATATGTTCGAGGCATGCCCGTCGTCAAAGTGTTCCAGCAAACGGTCGATTCGTTCAACGCATTCAAGGAGGCCATCCTGCAGTACGGGATATGGCCCATGGCTATTCGAAGTTGTGCGAAAAACCGCAGGTCGTGCAGATCGTGGCGATCAACTCGACCTTTGCTGTGCTGGTTCCCGCCAGCATCCTGCTTGCGGGGGCAGCAGGGGACTTCGCGTCGTTCTTCACGGACTTCCTCTTCTACGTGGTGTTCAGCGCGGTGACGACATCGATGATGACCAAGATACTGTACGCCTCTGAAGCTGCGGCGATGGCCCAAGATGCCGTGATGCGAATCGAGGGGATCCTATCCACGCCGGAGATGCCTTTGCTGTTCTGGCGAAAGGCGGGAGGGCGAGCGGGACGTGCGATATCGTTTTTGAAGGGGTGTCTTTCACGTATCGGGCGCTGACGCACCTGCCGTTAAGAACGTGAGCTTTGCGATTCCCGAAGGAGAAACGATGGCGCTCGTCGGGCCGTCGGGAGGAGGCAAGAGCACCATTGCAAGCCTTGTTCCGAGGTTCTGGGACGTCGATGAAGGACGGTGCTTGTCGGCGGTGTTGATGTGCGGGATGTTCCCCGTTCGGAACTGATGGATTCCGTTTCCTTCGTCTTCCAAAACACACGGCTTTTCAAGCGCAGCCTCATTGACAACATCAGATTCGCGCGCCCGTCGGCTACGCGCGCGGAGGTGGAGGCGGCGCGCGCACGCGGCGCAATGCGACGACATCATCGCGAAGCTGCCCGAGGGCTTGGACACGGTGGTCGGCGCGAAGGGCGTCTACCTGTCGGGCGGCGAATGCCAGCGTATCGCGCTTGCCCGGGCCATTCTGAAAGATGCGCCTATCGTGGTCTTGACGAGGCCACAGCGTTCGCCGATCCGGAAAACGAAGCCCTTATCCAACGTGCGCTCGCGCGTCTTACGCACGGCAAGACCGTTCTCATGATTGCACACCGGCTATCGACCGTGGTGGGCGCGGACAGGATCTGCGTCGTGGAGAACGGGGCCATCTCGGAATCGGGATCCCACGGGGATCTTGTCGAAAGCAAGGGAGTGTATCGCCGGATGTGGGAGGACTATCAGAAATCAGTCTCTTGGAGAATCGGAGGGGTGCCAACGATGCTGCGTGAGAAGTTCGCTTTGACCGAGCGGGGTGCTTTCGAGTTCAAGAGAGGCGCGTTCTTCTGCGCTCGCCAACCCGTCATGATGGCACCCATTGGCGTGCTGTGCATGGCGACCAACGACTACCTGGATCATCTGCTCGACCCCTCGAAGCCCCTCCCTGCTCTTGGTGGCTATCTTGCAGCCATCGTCGTCATACTCCTGCTCATGCTGCTGACCCAATGGCTCGAATACCATTTCACCTACAATGTCGTGTACGGCGAGAGTGCCAGAAAGCGGATCGAGCTTGCCGAGGTGCTGCGCAGATTGCCCTTTCCTTTTCGGAAGGCGCGACCTCGGACCTCACCACCACCATCATGAAGGACTGCGCCGATCAGGAGCGCATGTTCTCCCATATCATGCCCCTTTGTTCGGAAACCGGCGCGTCGACCATATTGATCTCGATCATGCTTCTGCTCTTCAACTGGAAGATGGCCATCGCCGCCCTCTGGGTTCTTCCCATCGCCTTGCTCATCATCGCCTTCTCTCGGAAGAGCCAAGATGCGAAGGGGCAGTTTCTCATCGACCGCCAGCTTGACGTTGCGGACGGCTTGCAGGAGTACCTCGAATGCGCCCAAGAGATCACGGCGGCGAACCAATCGGAAACGTATCCGAGCAACTGGATCAGAAGATCGATCGCGCGGAGAAGGCCCAGATCGTCTCGGAGCTTTCGAGTGCCGTTCCCGTGTCGGCCGCGCAAGCGTTCCTCAAGCTCGGAATAGCTTCGACCGTCCTCGTCGGAGCCCTGCTTTTGGCATCGGGGAACTAGAGTTCATGGTGTACTTCTGCTTCCTTCTCGTGGTGACGAGATTCTACGATCCGATCAACACCGTGCTTGAAGTTGTGACGGAGCTTCAATCTCAAGCTCGGAATCAAGCGCATGCACTCCATCGAGCACGAGCGGCCTCAAACCGGGTCGATGGAATTCGAGCCGGCGAATCACGACATTTCTTTCGACAACGTGACTTTTTTCGTACGAAGGAGGCGAGAAGGTTCTCTCGAACGTCTCATTTGTTGCGAAGGAGGGCGAGGTGACCGCCTTGGTCGGTCCGAGCGGGGGCGGCAAGTCCACCGCGGCCAAGCTGGCTGCCCGTTTCTGGGATGCCGACGATCGCGTTGTGAGCATCGGAGGCGTGGACGTTTCGACCGTCGACCCCGAGGCCCTTCTCGTCGATTTCGCCCAAGTGTTCCAGGATGTGGTTCTGTTCGACGACACGATCATGCAGAACATCCGACTCGGTAGGCCAGATGCCACGGATGAGGAGGTGTTTGCGGCGGCTCGGGCGGCGAACTGCGATGATTTTGTCTCCCGCATGCCGAAGGGCTATGAAACGAGGATAGGCGAGAACGGCGCGCTTTTGTCCGGAGGCGAGCGCCAGCGCATATCGATTGCCCGGGCGATCCTCAAAAACGCCCCCATTGTTCTTCTGGATGAGGCGACCGCTTCACTTGACGTTGAAAATGAGACGAAGGTGCAGCAGGCGCTATCGTGTCTCCTTGAACGCAAAACCGTGCTGGTCATCGCGCACCGGATGAGAACCGTGATGAGCGCCGACAAAATCGTGGTGCTGGATGGAGGCCGCGTTGCCGAGCAAGGAAAGCCGTCGGAGCTCATGGAGCGCGAAGACAGCCTGTTCAAGAAAATGGTGGAGCTTCAGTCGTCGACGGGTCGGATTTTGAATTAAGTGAGGTGGAACTGATGACTTTGAGTGAGTCAAGGGAAGACTATCTAGAAAACCTGCTTATTCTCGAAACTCGTTCTGGTGGTTTTGTAAGGCAAGTGGATATGGCCAGTAGAATGGGTTTTTCCAAGGCGAGCATATCAAAAGCTATGTCCTCCTTGAGCGCGGAAGGATATGTTGAATTTAGGCCTCGAGGTTTGGTTCGCCTTTCAAATGGGGGACGCAAAATCGCTGAAAGAGTTTACGACCGCCATTGCTTCTTCTTCAAGGTTCTTACCAACCTTGGCATTCCGACTGAAATTGCACAAAGGGATGCCTGTCGCATGGAGCACGCAATGAGCGAAGAGTCATATCAGGCTTTAAAAAAGGAGCTGTCGAGCAAGATGGACGTCCAATAAGGGTCATCAACCTAAATAAGCTGGATAATGGGCAATCTAAAGTATAGAGAGAATTGAAATGACGATAGAGCAAAAGGCCAAGCTTATCGATCGCTTTGCCAAAATCCTACCTGTTCACGTCCGAATCCGTCACCGAGGGCATCCCGACAAGATGTGCGACCAGATATCGGACGCCATCTTGGGACGCCATCATCTCCAAGGAGATAGAGCTCGAGCGCGAGGGCTACATCGCCCCCAGCGGGCAGCCCGCCGACGTGTCGCGGATGCGCTGCGCGTGCGAGACGCTTGCGACCCACGGGGCTCGTGGCCGTGGCGGGCGAGATCCGCACGCAGGCGTACGTGGACGTGCCGGCCATCGTGCGCGAGGTGGTGTGCGGCATCGGCTACGACCGCGCCAAGTACGGCTTCGACGGCAACACCTGCGGCGTGGTGAACGCCATCCACGAGCAGAGCCCCGACATCGCGCAGGGCGTGGACGAGAGCTGGGAGGCGGCCCACGGCCTGGCCGCGGGCGACCCCTACGAGCGCGTCGGCGCGGGCGACCAGGGCATGATGTTCGGCTACGCCTGCGACGAGACGAGCACCCTCATGCCCATGCCCCCCATCTACCTGGCCCAGCGCATGAGCGAGCGCCTCGCCGCCGTGCGCAAAGGACGGCACGCTCGACTACCTGCGCCCCGACGGCAAGACCCAGGTGAGCGTGCGCTACGAGGACCGCGCCGAAGTGGGTGGAGAAGGTGGTCGTGTCCACGCAGCACGCCGAGGAGGCGCCCTGACGAGCGGCTGCGCGCCGACGTGGTGGAGCAGGTGGTGCGCCCGGTGCTGGCCCGGCGAGGGCGTGGCGCTCTCGCCCGACGCGGAGATCTACGTGAACCCCACGGGCCGCTTCGTCATCGGCGGGCCGATGGGCGACTGCGGCCTCACGGGCCGCAAGGTCATCGTGGACACCTACGGCGGCATGGGACGCCACGGCGGCGGGGCGTTCTCCGGCAAGGACTGCACCAAGGTGGATCGCTCCGGCGGCCTACGCGGCGCGCTGGGTGGCGAAGAACGTGGTTGCCGCGGGCCTGGCCGCGCGCTGCGAGGTGCAGGTGGCCTACGCCATCGGCGTGGCGCGCCCCGTGTCGCTATGGTGGAGACGTTCGGCACCGAGAAGGCGGCGGTGGGGGCCATCGAGCGCGCGGTGGCCGAGGTGTTCGACCTGCGCCCCGGCGCCATCATCGACGAGCTGGACTTGCGCCGCCCCATCTACCGCAAGACGGCCGCCTACGGCCACTTCGGCCGCGAGCTGCCCGAGTTCACCTGGGAGCGCACCGACCGCGCCGAGGATCTGCGAAAGACCTGCAGGCTAGCATAAGGGGCTAGCACCCCCTTGGAAGGAGTTCCATGATTTACGATAATGTGCTGCAAGCCATGGGGCATACACCTCTCGTTCGTCTCAATCGGTTATCTGAAGCGAATGCCGCACAGATACTCGTTAAGTTTGAGGGCGTTAATGTAGGAGGCTCCATTAAAACGCGCACGGCATTACAGATGATTGAATCCGCCGAACGCCGCGGCGAAATTGGGCCAGATAGTATTATCGTTGAACCTACAAGCGGCAATCAAGGTATAGGGCTCGCGCTTGTGTGTGCTGTGCGCGGTTATCGTGCGCGCATCATTATGCCAGACAGCGTGTCGGAAGAGCGTCGTAAGCTTGTTCGCCACTATGGTGCTGAGGTAATTGTCGTACATGATGCTGGCGATATTGGAGAGTGCATATCCAAATGCATCGCTCTGGCTAAGCGTATGGCTAGCGAGGATCCTCGTGTTTACGTGCCACAGCAGTTCGAGAACAGGGATAATTTACTAGCGCATCGCTATCATACAGCACTTGAGATCTTAGAGGACGTGAAGGGGCCCATACATGGATTCTGCTCGGGCATTGGTACAGGTGGTACTATTTCCGGTATAGGGCAGGCACTCAAACGTCTTTTTCCTGATGTATGCATTTGGGCCGTTGAGCCGGAGAGCGCAGCGATTCTTTCGGAGGAAGCGTCGGAACGCATTTGCAGATGGGTATCGGCGATGGGCTTATTCCCGATATCCTTGATCAGGGCATCTATGACGATATCTGCGTGGTTTCCGATGAGGAAGCTATCAACGAGGCTCGCGCGCTTGCTCGTGAGGAGGGTTTGCTTTGCGGCGTATCGGGCGGTACAAATGTGGTTGCCGCACGTCAGCTTGCTCGGCAACTTGGTTCGGGCAAGACAGTGATTACTTTACTGCCCGATACGGGCGAACGATATTTTTCCACTGAATTGTTTGAGGATTAATCGACGCCAAACCAGACATAGGATCAGTCGATAACATAAGAAAGAAGCGCCATGACCGAGAGCTACGACATCAAAGACATCGACCTTGCCGACGCAGGGCTTGCCCGCATCGAGTGGGCGGCGCGCGACATGCCCGTGCTGGCGTCCATCCGCGAGCGCTTCGCGAAGGAGCGCCCGCTTGAGGGCGTGCGCATCGGCGCGTGCATGCACGTGACCACCGAGACGGCGAACCTCATGCGCGCGCTGGCGGCCTCGGGCGCCGAGGTGGCGCTGTGCGCCAGCAACCCGCTTTTCCACCCAAGACGACACCGCCGCCTCGCTCGTGCGCGACTTCGGCATCAAGGTGTTCGCCGTCACCGGCGAGGACATGGACACCTACCGCCGCCACATCGACGCGGTCATCGCCACGAACCCGCAGATCATCATGGACGACGGCGCCGACCTGGACACCGCGCTGCACACCACCCACATTGACAAGCTGGAAGGCGTCATCGGCGGCACCGAGGAAACCACCACGGGCGTGGTGCGCCTTGTGTCCATGGCGAAGGAGGGCACGCTGGGCTACCCCGTGTTCAACATCAACGACGCGAACACGAAGCACTGCTTCGACAACCACTACGGCACGGGCCAGTCCACGCTCGACGGCATCGTGCGCGCCACGAACCGCCTTTTGTGCGGGCGCACCATCGTGATCTCGGGCTACGGCTACTGCGGCAGCGGCCTCGCCCTGCGCGCGAAGGGCATGGGCATGCGCGTGATCGTGTGCGAGGTGGACCCGCTGAAGGCGCTCGAGGCGCACATGGAGGGCTACGAGGTGATGCCCGCGGCCGAGGCGGCGCGCTTCGCCGACGTGTGGGTGACCGTCACCGGCAACTGCAAGGTGGTGGACGCGCCCGCGTTCGAGAACATGAAGGACGGCGCCATCGTGTGCAACTCCGGGCACTTCGACAGCGAGATCAACCTGGAGTGGCTGCGCGAGCACGCCGTGAAGGTGGAGGAGACAAGCCGCTCGTGGAGGAGTACACGCTTCCCGACGGGCGCACCGTCATCGTCCTGGCGCAGGGGCGCCTCGTGAACCTGAGCTGCGCCGAGGGGCACCCGGCGTCCGTCATGGACATGAGCTTCGCGAACCAGGCGCTCGCGGCCGAGGTACCTCTTCCAGCATGCGGGCGAGCTGGAGAACAAGGTGTACGACGTGCCGGCCGCCATCGACGACGACGTGGCGCGCGTGAAACTGGAGACCGTGAAGATAGACACCACCGAGGATGCAGATCGCCTACATGAACAGCTGGAACTTTTAAAGTGTATGACAAGGGTGTATAGTTCATACTAGGGGTGGTGCTGTGATTGGCTTTTCCTAAATTCAATTCCGGTTTTTTAGCCTCCTTACTACCAGAGGAAGTGTTTTCTTCAGAATACCTGGGGTCTTTTTACGGTTTTCCTCTTATTGGGAAAGAAAAGGAAATATCACGAAGTTTTTCTTCTAAACGCTGAAAGAGTTTTCCTGTTGGGCGCAAATGTGCTCGCAACGCCTCTCGCATCTGGCTTCAAACCCTCCTATCCTCATCGGTACCAACTCCGAGAACCGATTTGGCCCGAAAAACATATCGGGAGCATTACGCATTGCAGAGGATATGCCGCTGCCGCAGTCACCTCCAGGAGATTACCGATTTCGAACTAGGGATTGACGCCGAGCCGAATAACCCCATTGAATCGAGATATACAGTTTGATAATGAGCAAGAAGAGATAAAACAGATGGGTGAGCTTACCTGCAGTCAGCCAAATATATCTTGGGATAGGCTGACTTTCAGCGCGAAAGAATCTGTCTACAAAGGCATGGTTTCCAACGTATGGGAAGTGGCTCGATTTCACTGATTGCGAGGTCATGTTTTATCTGGATTCATCGTCCCAACAACCAAAAAGAACTGGTTGTTGGGCGCTACCATGCCCAACTGCTTAAATCAAAAGATCATATTCCTGCAACGGACAATGGGCATTGTGCCATTTTTTCAATCTCCCTCATAACGACAACAGCAGGCTCTTTGACGGAATCTTGATTCGATACGTCACTCCGTATTATAACTGTCGACATTCGCAGTTTAGCGCAAGTCGCAGATTTCACCCTCAGATTAAAGTCGCGCTTTGTACTTCGTTCATCAGGACTATCGCTTGGCTCTTTGCATCATAATGCAATTCATTTCTTTCTTTTTTGTTAAAGCTTGTCGAAAAAGGATATCGAGTTAAACTCCCGCTCGATATTCCGTTCCAGCTTCATGCCAAAGACCGAAAAGTAGCAGAATCTCCAACAACCTTTAAGACAAAATATTGATATTTATGCATTGTGCTGCAGCATGACGCCCAAAGGGGTTGTTGTGGCGTAAGCAAAATCTCCCGCAACAACCCTAAACACTTGCGAACCGATAGACCGAGCGAGAATCTTCCGTCAGTTTAGCGGGTGACGATATGCATTACCCATCCGTCTCGAGCACCCCAAGATCGTGACAGTTCTGCGGAGCACCATTGTCGAACCAGACAGAATTTTGACTTTTCAAGTCGGGACGCTATGTGGTCAAACATGACATCATGCTCCGTCAGAGAGGAGGTGGCTGTATGCAAGACGTAAGGAATGCGCTCGGCGAAGCTCGTCTGTCGGGCAGATAGAAAGCTGCGTCGCGTAGAAATAGTACGCAAGGGCCAGCTACCGTGCTTACGTTCGAGAGCAATGGGACTAGCGCGATAACGAATTTGCCCAAAACGTAGCACATCCTTGAGGATGTAAATAAATACCCGCCGATCCGCCAGACGGACAGGAGCCAAACGTCCTGCCCGTCCTTTTTTGCGCTTTCGGCCGGTTGCTCCCTGGGTCTGAAACCGAAGGAAGCAATATATATGGCCCGATTTTTACGAAAGCAGAACATTGACGACTCCCAAGCCCAATCGCATTGTGGTGAGGACGCCTGACGGCAAACGAAACCCGAGATAAATCTGCCCAGGCAAGTATTCGAGGGCATAGAGAGGAACTTCAGCGTGAGTTCTGGCGGAACGGAGCGCCGCGAGACAAGACACTCACTACACTTGCGTCGATGGACGAAGCCTCTTGCCCCCAACAATCCCAGTGAAAAAGACCCAGAGTTAATCTTATGGAGAAGCTGGAATCCGAAGCGCTGTTTCAGCGTTCCAGCAGATACCGCCGCACAACGCAGGCGTTTTTGATGAGGCACTTTGCTTGGTATGCCCACGGCGAAGATAGCCGAAGTAGAGGTGCTCTTCGATCGCGCAGTGACGCAGCTGAGTATTGCGGCATCCCCTCGGTGGTGATTCCGCAATGCGTCAGTGCGCAAATCCATTGGCCATCGGTGCGCGCTTGCGCCGACAATCGGGCTGGGAGTCATTCTGCCCCAGCCCTTTTCGGCTTTCAGTCGCTCGACTTCCGCGGTCTTCGCGCTAGATTATGCCGGACATCTCTTCCTCATGGATTCGGTGCCCTCGATGTGCATCACGTGCGAGTTGAACACCAGCCTGTCCACGACGGCGTCTGCCATGGCGTTGTCGCCGAGCTTCGCGCGCCATCGGAGGGCGCGAACTGCGAGCATAGAATGAGCGATCCCTTCCTGTGCCTTGCCTCCACTATCTCCAGAACTTCCCTGGTCTGAGATGGAGATATCGTCTCCAGCAGCAGTCGTCGACGATCAGCAAATCGCAGGCGATAAAACCTTTCATCTTCGCCCACGTCTCGCCTTTTGCGATGCACAGCGTATCCAGCAGTTCCGCAGCCGCACGTACCCTCACTGTCTTGAACGCATTGCAGGCAGCCACTCCCCAAAGCGCATGCCATCCCGACTTCCCGCACCTGAAGCGCCCGTGATTATGAGGTTTCTGGCCGCGTCCACCCCATGTGGAGTTCGACAGCTCCATCACCTTGGCGCGATCGAGCGCACGGTCGGGGATCAGCGGACATCGCACACGTTGGCATCGGGATCGCAGAAGGCCGCCTGGCGCAGGAGCCTCGTCCGCTTGTTGGCGCGCCTTGCGTCCCATTCGGCGTCGACCAGCATCGCGAGCCTGTCGTCGAAGGGCATCTCGGCCACGCCGATCGACTCCTCCTGCTCGCGGTACGCCTTGCCATCACCGACATCCTCATCTGGTAGAGCTTGTCCATCGTCGCTTCGTTTGCCATCTTAGCCGAACCTCCTATCGGTCGCATCCGTCGAACTCGTCGTAGCAGTCGTCGGGCCTTCGGTAGGCGCCCGCATCCGGATCGGGGGCGGTCTCGGCCGCTATCTTCTGGAGCGCCGTCTTCACTGTCTTGTAGCTGGGGCGCGCCGTCCAGGTGAGCGCCTTTGCGCACGCCCTTTCCAGGAGCGCGTCCCATTCGTGCTTGTCGGCAAGGCCGAGAAGCGCCCGCGCTGAGCGGTAGGCCTGCTGCTCGACCTTGCGCGACTTGAGTATCCCGTCCACGACGGCGAGGATGGCCTCCCCCTTCCCCGCCGCCCAGCTGCGGAACCTGTCCCCGCTCCACGCCGTCCATTCCCTGTGGGAGTCGGGCATATGGGCGGGATCTGTGACATAGGCGCCGGCGGGAGATGTCGAGCGCCTGTGCATGGCGATGCGCTCCCCGTCGCAGATGACGGCCACCGTCGTTCTAGTGGCGACGATGCCCACCTCGCGCCGCACGTAGGCGGCTGGCACCGAGTAGTAGCGCTTTGTCAAAGGAGACATGGTAGTTAAACTGGACGGTGGCGGTCTTCCTGACCGTCATCTCGTAATGGGTCGGCGGCAGGGGCTGCAAGCGGTCCTTCTCCCGCCCGAGGAAGGCCTCGCGCCTGCTGCCGGCCCGCTTCTGGAAGGGCGCGGAGTTGATGGAATCCACGGCCTCGTCGATTGCCGCAGCGAGTTCCGCGATGCCGATGAACACTCGGTCGCGCATGGCGGCGATGACCTTTCGCTCCACCACGCCAACGCTCATCTCGACAGCGGCCTTGTCCTTTGGCCTGCGAACCCGTGCCGGCACGACAGCCACGCCGTAGTGCTCGCACATGAGCCTGTACTGCTCATTGACGACGAGCTCCTCTACCGTGTTCTTGATGACGCCGGTCTTGCAGTTGTCCGGCACGACGATGGGCGTCGTGCCGCCGAACTCGCGGAAGGCGCGGATGTGCCCGTCGATCCAAGACTCCTCTCCCATGTTTGGATAGGGCCAGGCGAAGATCATCGAGGAGTACGGCAGGCAGGCCACGAACACGTGGGCCTTGCGAATCTCGCCGGTGTCCGGGTCGCAATACGCCGGGCACTTGCCAGCCCAATCGACCTGCATCTCCTCGGCCGGGCGACGGTCGATATGCAAGGTGATGCGGTTCCGCTGCGCCCATTTGCGATGGCGCTGGCAGAAAGCCGAGTACATGAAGGGATCGGCGCCGTGATCGGTGGCCTTCACGCAGTATTCGCTCCAAAGAAGCGTCATCGTGACCCCGGGTTTGCCCATCTCGCGCTCGATCCACTCGTGGTCGATGGCGAACTTCCCGTCATCGCGGGTCTCCTTCGGCGGGTAGAGCACGGCTCTGATTGCCGCATCGTCCATCTCGCCGGGTAGCGGCCACTCAAGCCCCTTGCTCTTAGCGAGCTTCTGGATCAGCTGCACGGTGGATCTCGCGCAGCCGCAGGAGAACGCTATGTTCTCCTGGCTGATCCCGAGATAAGTCAGTCTCAGGATCTCTCGGTACTTGACCATTTTTTCCTCCTTAACGTAGAAATGGCCCGGATGCTTTTTGCACCTGGGCCAATCGTAGGAGATTGGAGAGATTAAAGCGCCATCATCGGCGCACACCGACCGATAGCGGACAAGCGCACCGATGGCTCGCGGAATCACGGACTGAAAACGCCGCAATAATCACGCAGCATCAGTCTTGCGCGAGAGAAACCTGAAAGAGATTCTCTTCCGGTTTCTAGTGTTTTTTTCTCCGTGCGGGGTTCCGTTTCGCCCACCTTAGCTGTCCGTCTCTATGCGAGGGAGGAAATCGATGGAACCTTTGACAGCCCCATACCCGGCCCGCCCTTGCAAGGTCAAGAGCGCGCCACGCCAGTGAGGGGCCCGTGGGCGAGCGGGAGCCGCGGAAGCGGCGTTTCAGGCGGCCGCGGGTCGGACGACCCCGACTCGGCCGCAGTTACATATTGAAACGAAGGAGGTGCCTCATGGACGACCATCCGCGCAGGGGCGATGTTTTTCGCTTCTCGACCCCGTTCTGGGATGCGAGCAGGGAGGCACGCGTCCCGTCCTCGTCGTGCAAAACGATGCGGGCAACAGGCGCAGCAAAACTATCATCGTCGCCGCCATAACCGGCAAGCCCAAGGCGAACCTCCCCGTGCACGTACCCGTGCCCGCGTCGGCCGGGCTCAGGGAGGGCTCGGTCGCCCTCCTGGAGCAGCTGCGCACCATCGACAAGCTGCGCCTGCGCGGGAGGGCGGGGCACATCGGCGCCGAGCAGATGAGGCTTGTGGACGCTGCACTCGCCGTGAGCCTGGGGCTCAAAGGGCCGGGAGACGACTTCATGCTGCTCACGCTGTGCAGGAAGTGCCATCAGACGTTCTGCGACTCGGACGACTACCTGGTGTGGCGCGCGGACTTCGAGCAGGAGCAACGCGAGCCCTGCACCATCGTGCAATACCCGGCACGGGCTACGACTACAAGGTCGTGAGGAGATGACCGCGCGGCCTTTCGTCCCTTGTCAAGCATGCGATGCGGAAAATCGCATCGTTTCGCGCTCTGCCGAAATGGCTCATTATGAGCGTCGCGCGGAGGCGGCGTTTGACGACGAGGCGCTTTGCGGGGCCGACCCTGGCGGGCTGTTCCTGCCCGCGCTCGAACCGTACCCCTACATGATGACCCCCTGCCAGATAGCCGAGTTCACGGGCCTCACGTCGCAGGGCGTGAGGAAGCTGTTGGCGGCGGGCGAGATGCGGGGTCAAGTTCGGGTCGAAGTGGCTGGTTCCCAAGCTCTGCCTCCTACGCTATCTGAACAGGCGCGAAGATGGAGGAGAGAATGACGAAGACGCTCAAATGCGACAAGCCCGTGGATCTCGATGAGGCGAGGAAGGCGAAGGGGCTTCCCCGCAGGAAGCGCGACGACCCGAAAGCGACCGCCTACGAACTGCGCATCAGGGTGCCCGCCGAGTTCCAGGGGGTCATGGGCGCAAAGAAGCCGTTGTCGCGGACGGTGTTCGCCCGCAACAAGCGCGAAGAACTCAGGGCGCGCATCGCCGAGTTCGAGGAAGATGCCAACAGAATGCTTGAAGATAGGACGACGGGGGTGGGCATTGGGGCGCAAGACGTTTCACCGCTGAGTCCCGCAACGCCTTTCTGGAGAGTACGTTGAGCGTTACATTGCGCTCCGCAGCAATGGGGCCAGGTAGGAAGGCAAACCCTAGCCAACGAGCGGCGATACGCCGAGTACCTGCGTGAGGTAATAGGGCTTATCCCCCTTCGCGATTTGACGGCGATGGACGTGGAGCGATGCCTGCTTCAGGTGCCCGAGATTTCGCGGCGGTGGGCAAACGAGCGCGTGGAGGAATGGAAAAAGGAAACGCGAGCAGGCGGTGCGCGAGGGGGAATCGACGGAAGAAGAAGCCGCCGGCTCCCCGCGCGTTGCCGGGCCCGATATGCAGCACAAAATCCTCAAATTCTGCCGCGAGATCCTCAACGACGCGCTGGATAGGGAGCTCGTGCAGAAGAACGTGGCGAAGGCGCGCTTTCCAAGAATCTTCAAGAAGAGCCGCCCGCTCATCGACCCTCTCATGGAGTGAGGATGCGGCGCGGTTCCTCCACGAAGTGAAGGCGCTTTCCCCGTCGCCTTCAAGGTGGCGTGCTCGCCCTTTTCTCCAGCGGGATGCGCCCCGAGGAAGCACTCTGCTTTGAAGATGGGCGGCGTCAACGTCGGCGGCGTCCCTTCGGCGAGAATCACCGGGTCGCCGAACACGGGACGGCGGAAATCGTTGAGTATACGAAGTCCGATTCGTCGTACCGCACGGTTCCTATCGACGATTACACCTCCCGCGAGATAGCAGATGGGATAGAGGAGAAGAAGCAGACGCCTGCGCGCCATGGGCATCAGGCCCGGCCCAAGCACGCCTCGTGGAGAGAATTGACAAGCCCTCACCTGACAACGCTCAAGAAGCAGTGGCAAAGGTTCGTGGAGAAGGGGGTTCTGAGGGCGTGCGCCCCTGACGCGCTGCGGCATACGTTCGCCACCATCAACTCGCTCGGGCGGCGAGAACATCAAGACCATCTCCGTCATCCGGACACGCGTCGCCGTCCTATACGCTCGACCTCTATGTGGGCTACATCCCCTCGACAAGCAGGAGCTATCCAACAGGTACGTCTCACGGTTCTCGAAATCGCCATGCCGCAGGCCGCATAGTTTTGGAACTTTTGTATTCCGCTGCGTTTTGCTTGGGATGCGTTATAAAGCGCTGCGTTTAGTCAGCGAATGAATTGCGGGCGTCGCCAAGTGGTAAGGCCCAGGCTTCCCAGCCTGTACCGCGGGTTCGAGTCCCGTCGCCCGCCCAGCAATCAAGGGCATCGGCGTTTCGTCGGTGCTCCTTCGATTTTTTTCTCTTGCAGATGTCCAGTTTTGAAAACAGTTGAAATTTGACGAACTTTTTGACGAACTTCTTCGCCATGCGCTAAACTCTAAAAGCGATTTTGCAGGTGACGAGCGGTTTTCTCGGAAATGGAGCTCGGGGATGCTGGGAAATAGCTTCCCGCTTGTATTCGCGGGTTCGTGCCCGTCGCCTGGCTCCATGAATCTTCTGACCCGCCTTCCGGCGGGTCGTTCGTTTTTGGGACGCGGATATTGTTTCGAGAGCGAAAGACCGCTGCTTGGCGTGAGTCAGGGACGGCCCTGACCACTGATGCACGGGCGCGAATTCCTTCTCGCCCATAGCCGGAGGTAAGCGAAGCCGATGATGGCGGCAGAACCCGGCGCCGCTGCCTGCGCCGTATAGATTCCGATGAATCCGTAGCCCTGGGGGGCCGACAGGAGCAAGTGGCTAGCCCCATTCTCATGATGAAGGCGTCAGATGAGGGAGTTCGCAAGGGCCAGCTTCGGTGCGCCTGAGGCCAGGCAAACGAATCGAGGGCGCATCGACGCGTAGAAGATCCCGTTGACGCTGCAGGTGATGCGAAGGTAGAGAATCGCGGCCTGATCTGTTGATGCTGACATGGAAAGCCTTTCGATGGGGTGAAAACAAAGAGAACGGACGCCTGCCCGTCCTCTGCCCATCGTCCATGTGCGCAAGCCGAAACAACCCATGGCGGGTTTTCACGGTCGACGATTTTTCAGGGTCTGCTCCGGTCCCACTGGGGATTGGCCCTAGTTTTATCTGGGTACCCTCTAAGTCATCCTCTGCGTTTTGGCGCATCTTGCTTGTGCTATGCTGAGCGCGCAACTTCGCTGAAAGGATTTCCATGGCCGCTCTGCAACCTGATCCCTGTGCGCTCCCTTCCCTTTTCCGCCGGGCAGCTCACGCCGATGCAGGCGATTGAGGCGCGCCATGCCGTGCGCAGCTACACCGACGAGTCTCTCGCGCCCGAGGCGATGGAGGCGCTGCGGGAGGCCATCGCCCGGTGAACGAGGAAGCGAACCTGAATATTCAGCTCGTACTTGACGAGCCGCGCTTTCACTGGCTTTAAGGCGCGGCTTGTGAGTTCGCACAAATGTGCGCAACTACCTGGCGCTTGTGGGGCCCGAATGCCGGGAACTCGACGGTATCGTCGGCTACTATGGCGAGCAGCTGGTGTTGCTGGCCCAGTCGCTTGGGCTGAACAGCTGTTGGGTCGGGGGCACCACAAGGTGGTGAACCGCGCCTACAACGTGGATCTAGGCCAGAAGCTGGCCGCCGTGGTAGCGCTCGGATATGGGGCCTCGCAGGGGGTGCCGCACCGGTCGAAGGCGCCCCAGAGGTGGCCCCGGGCTGACGACGGGGCGCCGGAATGGTTCAAGCGGGGTGGACGCGGCCCTGCTCGCTCCCACGGCCTTAAACCGGCAGAAGTTCTCCTTCTCGCTTGACGGCGAAGAGAACGACGTGCCGGTGGTGCGCGCATCCACCAAGCGCGGCGCGTTCACCCAGATGGACCTCGGCATCGCCCAGTGCCACTTCGAGATAGGCGCCGGGAACGCCCCTCTACCGCTGGCAGAATAGCTGGCGTCGGGAGTCAGGAGAATCGGCCCCCTGACTCACGGCCAGAGAAGAAATTCGCTATCGTTTCCTTGTCTCGCTTCAGGGCGCGGTGCTGTGAGCGGGAATGTGGAAGCCGCTGCAATCGACGCCCTCGTGCTCGAGCAGCCACAATTTGGCCGATTGATGCCCCCGGCATACCCTGTCAGGCTTCCATGGGCCCCTACTACGCGGTGGCAGGGAACGATGATGCTCATCGGGTTGCGCCCCACTGCGCCCCCGACGGCTTGCGCGCTCATGGACTCTTTGCCCAAATGCGTCGCCACATCCTTTGCCAGATCACCATAAGTGCGTACCTCGCCGGACGGTATTTCGCAGAGCAGCTTCCATACGGCCTGTTGAAAGCCGCCCCGTTCGGCGCCAGGGAAAGCGCGGCGATAGCAGGAGACTCGCCGGCGAAATAGGCGTCCAGCCAGTGGGACGCCTGATCGAGATGATCGTTCGCGCCTTCTGTCATCGGCCTGTCCAGGGTACCGGCGAAATACTTCTGACCGTTCAGCCAAAGCCCCTTTCAGCCCTTCCTCGCTGGCCGCTAGCGTCAGCATCCCCACCGGGGAATCATACGTGCAAGAAGCATAGTAAGCATCCGTCTTGATGGCCATTTCTTTCCTCCCGGTTCTTCGATGAAAAACCACTCTCCGGCGATTTTACCTGTTATCGAGTCAGCCTATGAGCGGTTCGCGTGAAGAAGCCCAAGGAGGGGGAAGATGAAAAGACAGCTGCTGGCTCTGGAGAGAGGCAGAATCGGTACTTGTATAGAGGGAGGGTCTCGATGAGGGCTTATCTTCAGCCTGCGACCCTATGGGGGTCGGCGCGAGGAACAAAGTGCGACATTCTTGCGTCATAGATGCGGTCGTGATCTGGCATGTTGCCTCCCGCAAAGCGATATACGGAGGAAGCAATGGCAGCACAGGAAGCAACAGAATTCGTAGCATTTAGTAATGCCCGAATGTTCAATTACGTCGTTTCGAAAGAAGACGGTGTCAAAAGCTCGTGGAGAGAATTCTTGGCATCGAAGTAGATCGTATCGAGTTCGAAGCAGAGGAACACTCAATTCAGCCGGGCCTGCAGGGCCATGGCGTAAGGCTTGATGTGTACGCGAGAGGAGGCGGGAAATCCTTCGATGTGGAGATGCAGGCCCAAACAGAATTCTATATAGGCTGCCGATTGCGCTACTATCAGTCGGTCATCGACTACGATCTCCTGCGCAAAGGGATGGAATACGGCGATCTGCCGTTCAGCTTATATAATTTTTCTTTGTGTGAATGATCCTTTGGGGTCAGGGCTGCCCGTTTATACGGTTGCGCCCCAGTGTGAAGAAATGCCGGAGTGCCATTTGGAAATGCGGGTAAATGGCTTGTGTTGAATGGAAGCGCATGGGCCCAAGAAGAAGACGAGGGCTTGCGAGCGCTTTTAAAATACATCGAAAGCGGTATAGTTACGGAAGGCGACGAGCTGGTCAAGCAAATCGATCGCTTGGTTTTGGGAAGCAAACAACGACGAGAGGGTGAAGGGCGAGATGATATCCGTAAAAGTACCGTCGAGGAAAATGCTGAGCGTCGCGTCCGTATGGCGAAGAAGTTCTACCGTGAAGAAGGCTTGGAGGAAGGGCGAGCGGAAGGGCGAGCCCAGGAAACGGCTCGCATCACGGCCCTTGTTTCCTCGTCTTGTGGCCGATGGGCGCGAAGGGGATCTCGTTCTCCTGGAAGATCCTGAAAAGCTCAGGCTTCTCTTGTCGGAATACTCCCTCTAGCTTGCTGAGTTAAGGGGGATGTCGGTTCGTTTGGCTCCCCGCGGTTGCTCCGCTTGCTAGGGCTGACCAAGGTCAGCCCCGTACGGCGGGGTGGAGTGGAACGGGATGGTCTATTTCCCCTGGCATGACCAGCTTCAGCAGGTGCATCTGTCTCATTGAAGGGTGGGTTGCGAATGCCGGTTTCGATGAGGGTCGATTTCTTCATGGTTGACTTGTAGTGGGTGAACGCGTCGAAGCCCACCTTGCCATGGTAGGCGCCGATGCCGGAGTTCTGCACGCCGCCGAAGCCCATCCGATTGCTGCTTGCGTGAATGACCACGTCGTTGATGGTGGCCCGCCGCAGCGCACGGCATCCAGGATGTGCCGCTGGAACCGGCGGCTGTTCGAGAAGATATAGCAGGCCAGCGGGTGCTTGATCGACCGCACAATGTCCAGCGCCTCGTCCACATCGCGCCAGGTGATGACGGGCAGCGCCGGACCGAAGATCTCCTGGCTCATGAGCGGGTCGTCAATGCGCACACCGGTTACTACCGTTGGGCTCGATCTGCAGCGTCGTGGGGTTGCGTCGGCCGCCGAAGGCGATGCGGGTGCCCCTGGGGACGGTCGTCGATGAGCCGGCACACCATGTCGAAGTGCTTCTGGTTGATCATGTGCGGGTAGTCGGGACTGGCCAGCACGTCCTCGCCGTAGTACTCGTGAATCCACCGCTGAAGCTCTTCCACGAACTCGTCGGCCACGTCCTCGTGCACGAGCGCGTAGTCGGGCCCCACGCAGGTCTGACCCGAGTTCAGGCATTTTGCCCCAAGCGATGCGCTGGGCGGGCGCGGCGGATGTCGGCGTCCGCGGCGATGAACACGGGGCTCTTGCCGCCGAGCTCCAGGGTGACGCTCGTCAGGTTCTGGGCCGCGGCCGTCATGATCTCGCGCCCCACACGCGGGCTGCCGGTGAACATGATCTTGTCGAATTCCACCTGCAACAGCCAGTCGTTCATGTCGTTTGAGCCATGCCAGCAATACACGTAGCGCGGATCGAACAGCTCGCGGCACATATCGCGCAGAAACTGCGACGTGTGCGGCGAGGTCTTCGACGGCTTCATGGCCACGCAGTTGCCCGCGCCGATGGCGTCCACTAGCCGGAATGAGCGTCAGCTGCAGCGGGTAGTTCCACGGCGAGAGCACGGCGGCCACGCCGAAGGGTAGGGGTACACCGTGGACGAGGAGGGGAAATGCGCAAGTGGCGTAGGCACGCGCCGCGGGCGCGCCCATTGGCGCAGCTTTCTCAGGTAAAGGCGAATCTCGTCGTAAAATCGAGCCCCAGCTCAGTGGCGTACGACTCGAAGGCGGATTTTCCCAGGTCGGCATGGGCATCCAAGGCTTCCCTGCTCGTGGGCAAGCAAGTAGGCTTGCAGCCGGCGCAGCTGGCGCAGGCGGAAGATCCACGGGCAGGTGGCGCCGGTTTCGAAGAAGGCCTCCATCTCGTTGATCTGGTTCTGCACGTCGGCCATGGAGGTGGCAACGCCGTAGTTGTTGGGGGGGGGTCGTGGAAGGCGTGGAAGAGGTATCGTTCATGAGGGGGTTCCTTTCGAGGGAAAGTTACAACCGGCGCAGCACGTCCCAGCCGGCCATGGTGATGCAAGAGGGAACGACCTTGCCGATGAGGCGCAGCGCCGCCGACTGAGGGCTCGCGCAGGCCACAGCGAAATGGGCCTTGTTCGCGCAAAGCGCGCGGCGCACCACTTCCTGCGGCGTTTGCTCGCCGAGGAGGTGCCCCACGTCGTGGCCGCCGCCGGAGGTGCGCGCTACTTTCTCGAAGCCGGTCTTCACCCAGGTGGGGCACAGCGCCGTGGCGGTGATGCCCGTGCCGTGCAGCTCCCAGCGAAGGGCGCGCGTAATGCAGCACGAATGACTTAGTGGCGGCGTACACACATTCATATGGGGCAACGGTGTGAAAGCCGCGGCCGAGGCCACCTGGATGATGCGGCTGCCCCGTTCCATATAGGCAGCGCCGCGGGTCATATCCACCAGCCCGCGGCAGTTCAGGTCGATCATGGAATCCACCGCGGCATCGGAGATGGTCTGCCAATCGCCGAACTTGCCGAAGCCGGCCGCGTTCACCAAGAACGTGACGCGGGGGTCTTCCGCGGAAAGCGTTGCGCGAATGTTCGCGATGTCGGCCTCGCTGGTGAGGTCGGCGGCTACCGCGCGGGAGGGAGTGTCCAGCTCGCCGGCCACGTCTGTCAGGGCCTTCTCGTTGCGCGCAACAAGCCACAGCTCGTCGGCCACCTGCTGCGCATCTAGCTGTCGCGCGAACTCGCGCCCCAGCCCGGAGGACGCGCCCGTGATGATGGCTACTCGTTTCGAAGGATTCATGGAAAGTCTCTTTTCTGAACAACCGTGGGTTTAACCTAACAGTCAGAAGGCTGTTTCCGCACTGGAAGCGGGCAACCGTTACAATGATGTGGCTCTATAAAAGCTCGAAAGCGATCAAAGCCTCATGGCTGCTGAAAAACCAACGCCGCCCTTCGACACGTTCGTGTTCGATGTGGACGGCACGCTGCTCGATACGCTTGACGACCTCGTCGTGCTCACTAACGACGCGCTCGCTGAATTCAATCTGCCCCCGCGCACCCGCGAGGAGATCAACTCCTATGTGGGCAACGGCGTGAAGGCGCTCATGTACCAGGCGGTTCCTGAAGGGACGCCCCAGGACGTGGCCGACGCCTGCCTCGCCCGCTGGAAGGAGAACTACGGCACCTATCCCAACGACCTGACGAAGCCCTACCCGGGCATCCCCTGCCCTGCTAGCCGAGCTGCGTCGGCGCGGCTGCAAGCTGGGCGTGCTGTCGAACAAGTTCGATGGCGGCGTGCAGTTCATCATGAACAAGTGTCTCCCCGACGCTGTGGATGTGCAGCATGGGGAAGGCGGCCCGCAGAACTTCCCGCGCAAGCCCGACCCCCACGGGCCTGCTCACCACCATTGAAGAGCTGGGAAGCACGCCGGCGCGCACGGTGTACATCGGCGACTCCCGGGCGACATCCACGTGGCCCGCAACACCGGCTGCTATGCGGTCGGTGTGGACTGGGGCTATCACGACCCGGCCGATTTTCGCCGCCGAAGGCTGGGAACCCGACCTGCTCGTGAGCGATCCGGAGCAGATTCTCCTTGCTCCGGAAGTCTAGCGCCTGTGTCGCAGCGAGCCCACCTCATACTCTCCTGGGTTATCGTCGCCCTGTGGGCGGGCGTGATCTTTTCATGTCCGCCCATACCGGCAACGATTTCGACGGCAGTGGCCCCCTTGGCCGCAATCAAGCGTTGGCTTGTGGGCCTGTCGCTCTATTTTTTCGGCCCCTGACACCGACATCGTGAACGTGGCGGCTCATTTTACCGAGTACCTGATATTCGGTGTGCTGCTCGTTGTGGCCGCGCGGCGCACCTGGCCCGCGCTGGGGGTGGGGAAAGCTCGCGCTCGTCGCTGTCGCCCTCGCCAGTCTTTACGCCGTGACCGACGAGTTCCACCAGTCCTTCGTCCCCGGCCGCATGTGGACCCCGCTGACTGGCTCACCGATACGCTGGGGGCTGCATTAGAGCTGGCACTGCTGTTCTTGCGCTTGAAAAGATGTTGGCAAAGAGGCAAATGGGTTGATCGGGCGAGGCAAGCGGCGGGATCAGAGAGTGAAAGTCTCCGGCAGATCTGGAGGGCGATTTCGGGCGGAAATTTCGACTTGTTAGCATGTGCATAGGTTCAAGTACGCAACCGAATTGCTATGTATAATGTAATTCATGTATTAATATGCGAATCGAATACGATCATCTAATTCGCACTATTATTGAGCGCCTGGCAAACTCTAACAAGTCGAAATTATTGTCCTCGCAAAGCGCTAGTTCTGCGAGAAATGGGCACGAGAAGCTCCCTGCGCCTATTCCGCGTCCCCGTAGCCGTCGGGGTTCTGGGACTGCCAGCGCCAGCCGTCTTCGCACATGCGGGCCATGTCGTATTCGGCCGTCCAGCCCAGCTCGTCGCGGGCCTTCGTGGCGTCGGCGTAGCACTCCGCGATGTCGCCGGGCGCCGGGCCATGATGCGGTAGGGAATCTCGTGACCGCACGCAGCCTCGAAGGCGTGAATCACGTCGAGTACCGACGAGCCCTTCCCCGTTCCCAGGTTGAAAATGCCCACGCCCCGGCGCGTTCCGTCTTCCGCCGCCGCGCCAGCCACCGAGCCCACGCCGATCGGCTCGCCGGTACCCACGCGCCCGGCCATCCAATCGAGCGCCGCCACATGGCCCGGGCCAAGTCCCACCACGTGAATGTAGTCGCGCACGCCGGTGCCGTCAGGGGTGGGGGTCGCGCGAACACACCGACCTGCTCCAGACCTGAGCCCATAGGGAACAGGTTGTTCGGGATGCCCTTGGGATCCTCGCCGATGCGCCGGACTCATGGGCGCCGATGGGGTTGAAGTGCCGTTCCACTCGTTGTCGCCCGTGTACAGGTCGGAAAGGATCTGCCCCAGCATCGATTTGGTCCGTTAGCCATAGGGGTTGGTGGCGTCGTCGCTTCGGGCAGCTTTCGGTGATGGGCACGAACTCCGGCTCGCCGTACACCGTGGCGCTCGACGAGAACACGATGTTCTTGCAGCCGTGCTCGCGAGCAACTTCGCACAGAACCAGGGTGCCGGCGATGTTGTTCCAGTAGTACCCTCGAGCGGCTTTGGCCACCGACTCCTACGGCCTTGAAGCCGGCAGTGGATAATGACGTCCACGGCGTGCATGGTGAAAATGGTCTCCAGGGCGGCGCGATCCAGGATGTTCGCCCCGCTCGTAGAAGGTGAGGGCCCCGGCGCAACCTGCGTACCGCAGCGCCGGCCACAGCCGCGACGGCCTCGGCCTCTTCCTCGTTGGGCAGATCGGCAAACACGGGCGCCACGCCGGTGATTTCGCCCACGCGCCGCACGGCCTCGCGACTGGATTGCTCAGGTCGTCCACGATGACGACCTGGTAGTTACGCTCGAGCAGTTCACCACCGTGGTGTGGCTACCGATCCCGGCACCCCCCGTCACCAGTACGCAGGTTTTCCGGCGGATCTTTCGCAAGCAGGGCGTGGGAGCCCTTCTTTCTTGGAAACGACGACGCGGTTTTGCGCTCTTGAATCGCATGACGCTATGGTATCAAGGTTGGGATGGCTTGCCGCATATTTGATGGAACGCATGGTCCAGGGCGGCCAGCGAGTTGGGGGTTCTCCTGCTCGCTTAGGGCAGAGTCAGGAGTCGAGAGAACCGTCCTCCGACTCGCCCCCGCCTCACCGCGCCCAAAGCCGCCTTCAACGGCGACTTCTATGGCTCACGCATCCCTATAATCGTTCTCGCAACAAAACTCGCAGAAGGCCCAGGAGGCATTGCTCATGGCTGACATTCATTTTGGAACCGACGGCTGGCGCGCCATCATCGGCGAAGATTTCACGCCCGACAATCTGAACCGCGTCGTCGCGGCGGCGGCCCGCATCTTCAAGGAGGAGGCCGTGGCCGCTGGCCGCGATCCGCAAGCCCCGGGTACGCTCATCGTCGGCCATGATTGCCGCCAGGACGCCCACGCCTATGCCGAGCTGGCCGCGCAGGGTGGCCGCAGGCGAGGGCTTCAACGTGCTGCTCAGGACTATTGCCCACGCCCACGCTGTGCTGGTCGGTGGCCCATAACGACGACGCGGTGGGCGGCATCATGCTCACGAGCTCCCATAACCCGCCGAGTATCTGGGCGTGAAGCTGCGCATGGCCGACGGCGGCGAGCCCCGCCGAGTTCACCGACCGCGTCGAAGCCGTGCTGCCGCCCGAGCCGACGGACATTCTCGGCCCCTTCCAAACGGCCGACCTGACCGGATCTACCTGGCCGCCTATGAGCTGGTGACGTCGGGCCATCCGCGGGCGCCAACCTGCGCGTGGTGTGCGATCCCTTTACGGCGCCGGCCGCCACTATCTGGCTGGCCTTCTGCGCGACATGGGCGTGGAGGTCGTGGAAATCCACAACACGGAGGACCCCACCTTTGCGGGCTGCATCCCGAGCCCATTCAGCCTTGGGTCGATGAAGGCCTCGCAGTGGGCGAGCTGAGGCTACGATGCCCTGTTCATCAACGATGGCGAGCGCCGACCGCATTGCCGCTGGCGACTCGCGCGGCAACTACGTGAACGCTCACCGCATCATCACGCTGCTCACGAAGCACATGGTCGACCGCGGCGAGACGGGCCGCGTGGTGTCCACGGTGACGGCGTCGGCCATGCTCGACCGCATGTGCCAAAGCCGAACTGCCAGCTAAGTTTGCCAGTATGCCGTCGGCTTCGGCGGATCTACGGCAGATGGAAAAGTGGCGGCGTCATGATCGGCGGCGAGGAGTCCGGCGGCATCGGGCTTCCCGATCACGTGAAGGAACGCGACGGCCTGCTCATGGCGCTTTTGCTCACGGAATGCATGGCCCAGTCGGGGAAGGACTTGGGCACGGATCATCGAGAGATGCTCGCCGATATCGGCCGCTGGAGTTCGCTTCGCCGCGGCCTTCTGTCACCGACGATCAGATGGCCCGCTTCCGCGCGAAACCGTGCCCGTACGGCCGACGAGATTGCCGGCAAGCGCGTGCGTGGATCGTCGCGATGGCGTGAAGCTGCTTTTGGAAGGCGACGCCTGGGTGATGATGCGCCCCTCCGGCACCGAGCCGCTCGTGCGGATCTACGCCGAGGCGGCCACCACCGACGAGGTAAACGGGAAAGCTTCTGGACGCTGCCGAAACGGTGGTCACGAGCCTGTAGGCCGTCTCGCACAACGCGCCCGAAAGGCCGCCAGAGCCACTGTGCCCTGGCGGCCGCCCGACTTTTGAAGCACTGTTTGTAAAACAACCAAAATAGCGAAAAATAGTGAAATTGGAGTTTCGCTATTCAGAAGGTCTCTCTACCGCAGCTTCTTCAGAGCGCCCAGGCGCGTTGTTTGTCGGCGGGGTGTTCATCATTTCAAGTCTTGGAAGATGGCGGTGCGGCCCATCAGGCGGTTGTCGGCGTCCAGAGTCACGGGCGTGCCGGTAGGCGGCCGAAAGCGTCTCGGCAGCGAAAGGCGTCGTTCAGGCCACCGGGTCGAGGCCTTCCACGATAGTTCGCACGTCTTCCGCGCCCAGCTTGCCCCGTCGGTTTCCACGACCACCCGTGCTAGCGGGGCGGCGCCGAATTCCAGGCTCGCCGCCGACTTCTCCAGGGCCTCCAAGGCTGCGTCGCCCCAAGGGAGTCTCGCTCAGCACGAGCAGCGTGGAGGTTGGCGCGCCGGTCAGGTGGCTGCCGTACAGCATGAGTACCGATTCGCCCGTTACCTCAAAAATGTTACTCTTCACGGAAGAAATCACACTCCCTCTTGCGCTGCCGCCCGCTCGCGATAAAACATTCCTGTATATAGTAGCAAATTCAGGAGGCGCCCATGTGCCAATGGAGTCAACACCGGCCAGCTGGAATGATGATCGACCAGATCGACGACCACATGCTCGAGGCGCCGCCATGCGCACGATCTGGGGCATCTGGCCTCCGACGCCGGGTTCGCCACGGTGAGAACTGCATGATGTGATGCACCTGCTCGACGGTGCGCGCCGCCCCTGGACGAGGCCAAAGGGCCATGGAGACGACGCGAAGGATGCCGCGGCTTCACCGTCGCCCGCGTCTAGGCGGCGCGACCGATGAGCAACGACCTCGTTCGCTTCTCGTGGCCATGCCCGAGGGGCTGCTCATGGAGTTCGACCAGCTGGTGGCTCGCCGCGGCCTGGCGAAGAACCGCAGCGAAGTGGTGCGTGATTTGGTGCGCGACGCCCTCGTGGAAGAAGAGTGCGCAACGCCTGGGGGCCTTGTCATGGGCACGCTCACCATTATTTACGACCACCACTCCAACGATCTGCAGGAGAAGCTGCACACCATTCAGCACGACTACTTCGACACGATCATCTCCACCATGCACGTACATGTGGACGAGCACATGTGCCTGGGAAGTCATCGTCATGCGCGGTGAAACGGGCCTCGTGCAAAAGCGTGGCGAACCTCATTTTGGGCACCAAGGGTGTGAAGCAACGGCAAGTGCTCACCACCACGGAAGGTTTATGTAATGGCAGACGAGAAGGTATGCTGGGGCATGGTTCCGGCGGTTCCATGATGAAGCGCATCATCGACGAGGTGTTCTTCGAGGCCTACGGCACCGATGAGCTTCTGCGCGGCGATGACGCGGCGGTGCTTGCCGGCCTCGCGCCCGGCGAGCGACTGGCTTATTCACGGAAGCTTCGTGGTGACACCGCATTTCTTCCCCGGCGACATCGGCCGTTTGGCTGTGTGCGGCACGTGAACGACGTGGCTACCTCCGGCGCCCGCCCGCTGTACCTCTCCTGCGCCTTCATCTGGAAGAGGGCTATTCATGGATGACCTGCGCCGCATCTGCGCTTCCATGGCTGAGGCGGCGCGCGAGGCCGGCGTGCGGTCACCGGCGACACCAAGGTGGTGGAACCGCGGCCATGGCGACGGCATCTACATCATCACACGAGCGGCGTGGGCGCCCTTGCCGAGGGCGTGAACCTCGGTGGCGCAAATCCGCCCCGGCGATGCGGTGCTGGTGAGCGGCACCCTGGGCGACCACGGCATTACCATCATGAGCTGTCGCGAGGGTCTGAACTTCTCGGCGAATATCGAAAGCGACGCGGCGCCGTTGAACCACCTCATCGCCGATGTGTTGGCTGCGGCGCCCGAACACTCGTTGCTTCCGCGATCCCACGCGCGGCGGCATCGCCTCGACGCTCAACGAGTTCTCGCTGAGCAGTCTGGCACCGACGTCACCGTGGACGAGGATACCATTCCCGTGAAGGATGCGGTGCTCGGAGCGTGCAGATGCTCGGCTACGACGTCATGCAGGTGGCGAACGAGGGGAAGATGGTGTGCGTGGTGCCCGCTGACGAGGCCGAGGCGGGCGCTGGCCGCCATGCGGAAGAGTCCGCTATGGCGCCGATGCCGCCATTATCGGGCGCGTGACCGAGGCCGACCCGGCCCGCGGCCCCAAGGTGTTCCTGCGCACCGCTTTCGGTAGCACCCGCATCTTGGACATGCTCGTCGGCGAACAGCTCCCCCGCATCTGCTAGTTCGTTACGCACTCCTTAGCCGCCCCCTGAAAAGTTTTCTATTTTACTTGCGCTTCGGCTCTTTCATGGTATCTTGCGCTGTGAAGTAACCGGGGGCGGAAAGTCCCTGCTTCATAGACGAGGATTATCACCCGAGAACGAAGGAGCTTCCCATGTCTCATCCCGTAATTGAAGCTGACGAGTGCATCGGCTGCGGCATCTGCGTTGACGCGTGCCCCAGGAAGTGCTCGAGGTTGTCAACGGCGTTGCCGATGCCGTGAACGAGGAAGCCTGCATCGCTTGTGGCGATTGCGTCGAGGAGTGCCCCATGGGCGCTATCCGGAGATCGTCGGACTAGCTCTCAATTTCCGGTAAGTGCGATTGAGCGCGGAGTCTTCCAGAGTCTCTTTATCGAAATCCATTGAAAGCCCGTTGCTGCTGCAGCGGGCTTTCTTCGCGAATTGAGTAAATGAACACGCAAAATGAGGTAGCCTGTCGTACCTTAAAGGGGTAAAATTGGCAAAATGAAAATGAGTTCGCGAGAAGCAACATTCAGGAGTCACGTCGTATGCGAAAAGAGCAACTGGATCATAGCCGCTGTGCTTCTGCTGGCTTCCGTTGCCTTCCTCTGGATTTGGCATGCGCTGCAGTTCGATCTCGTGGACAACCCCCTCGATATTGTGGTGACGGTTGTCTGGTGGGTCGTTATTGCCGCTGCCTGCGTTGCCATTCACTGGGCCGAAAAGAAGCGCCAGGAACGGATCCGCACAATCTTCGTTGCGCCGGGGCTGCTCTCTACAACAGCGAGATGGGAGTGGTGCGTCTGAGCCCGATGATGAGGTGGTCGACGCGTTGCAGGCGATTCTCTGAACCTTACCTATGGGTTCGAATTAGCCGAGCTGCCTGCCAACTCACGGGTGCGCTTCCAGCGCATCGTGCATTCCTCGAGTTCGGTGACGCGGGAGCCACCTGGAGGGCGATGTGGAGGTTTCACGCCCCGATCGCCCCAGGGAGTTCCATGGATCGCAATGAACTGGCCTCTCTGGTTCGCGGCGCCGTTTAGCAAATTTCTCTGAACGACTTTCTTTATGGCGGCTTCGGCCGCTTTTTTTCTTGCCTGTCATTTCCATTTCAGAACAGAAGAATGAAAATTCGTATCAAATGCAATGTCATTACCCTATCAATATCTATCAACTTTGCCGCAAAAGCGGCTTCCCTCTTTAAAGCTGCGTAGAATTCTCATCGATATTGAAATCACTCTGCATTACGCGTATCGCCGGTGTTTTCGGTATCGCACTCACAGCCCGAAATGTGAGGATGCAAGGCGGCGAAAAAGCCGCCAGGGTTAAGGAGAAGTTGGTGGAAATGAACACAATACAGCGACTCGCCGACGCGCGTAACTGCCTCGAGGGAAAGATCGTGGCGGTCGCGCTCTCTCTGCTTATGGCGCTCTCGTTCCTGAACGTCTCGGTGTTTGCCGATGCTGCGCTGGCCGTCGAAGGCTTCGATGGCGAAGTGGGCGAGAAGACGACGGAGCCAACGCCGCCTGAAAATGATCCGAGAAGACGTCCGAGAGCGTTTTTCGACGCCGACGAATGATGGCGCCGCGGACGCCCGGCCAGGGACGACGGCTCCCTCGATTCCTCGACGTCCGATGGCCTGCAAAACGATGCGGCTGCCTGATCGTCGATACCGATGATGTGACGGTGAAGCTGACCGCTGCGGGCGCGCTTTCCCGAAGGAGCGCGGCTGACGGCGGTTGATGTGGCGGCGGAAAAACGACGAAGGCAAGACCGCCATGGAAAGGCCCTGGAAGAGGGGTACGGGCTGCTACCGCATCTATCGCCTCGGCCTTGTTGACGAGTCGGGCGACCCGCTCACGCTTTCTGGCATAGATTACCGCGTTACCGTGACGTGGCGCGGCACGTTTGCGGGCGAAATGAAGGCGTACCATTGATGGCCCCTGGAAACGGTCACTGAAATAACGCTGGAAAAGCCCCTTTACGACTCAGGGCGATATCAATCCCAACGCTCTCACGTTCTCCACTGAGTTGCTCAATGCTCCTTTGCGTTCGCCATGCCGACGTCCAGTGACGATGGGGGCGACAAGCCGAGCGGGCCTGCCGACCCGACCAATCCTGAGCAGTCCGTAATTTCGGATGAGAACACCGGTGAAGGCGACGGCGACAACGCCGAAAACGGCAACGGTTTCGGCAAAGAAGGCGACGTGCCCGGCACCGATAACGGCGATACCGGTACAGGCGCTGACGCTGACGTGGACGCTCCCGAGCAGCCTGCGCTGTCCGAGCCCGCCGCGAACAAGCCCGTCGATGACTCGGATAACGAGCATCAGCTCACCCTGTATGTGGGCGAGGTTCGCGATTGCACCGTTTTGCCGCTTCTGGCGGCACGTGGACTTCCGAAAACTCGGCTGTGGCCGAGGTTGCCACCACGGGCAAGGTGACAGCGATCGCTCCGGGAGACGCGGTGGTGCGCTGCGGCGAGGTTACGATCAACGTTACGGTGCGTCCGGCTCTGACCGAAGACGCCGAAGGCCCTCAGCTTGCCTACTTCTACTTCCTGCCGCCCTCCGAAAATGGTTTGAACGGCGGTGCCGCGGTGGCGGCTGGCAGCGACATGAGCGGCGCTACGTTCCTCGGGTCGGGCGCCGTGTCGTTGCCCTCGGGCTATGATGGGCACAGCGCCCCTGCTCAATGGCACGGTGCTGCCCCTCAAAGGATGCCAATGGCAACGATCCGCAACAATTATGACGCAGGTTGTTCCCGGTACCTTCACCATCGGCCCGGCCGGCTCTCACGGTGGTGCCGCCGCGCAATCCGCTTCTGCCGCCGCGTTCGAGCCTGGGCGCGGGCATGCCGGCGGGGGCCACGACTCCGGCTGATGCCATTGCCGGCGTGGTGACGACGATGGTCGGAAGCCAGCGCGCTGCTGCCGTGGCCGAGCAGTTCCGGGGCTGTGGCGGGCATCATTCTCGACGAGACGTCCCCATGGCCGCAAAGCGTCTCCTTCGATAACGAGGAGCCCGCGGTGACGCGTGTCGGCGGCGAGGTCATCGAGGACGACGCCACGGCTCTGGGCGCCTTCGACGAGCCCCACTGCTGGGTGCACTGGGTGATGCTCATTGGCGTTCTGCTCACGGTGGGGCTACGCTGCGGTAGTGGCGAACCGCCTCGGTTACGCCCGCGCAGGATTGACGACTTCAACAACTCGCTTACCAGCACGGTTACGACGGGAGCCGAAGATACTCGCGCGGCCCGAGTCGCCCATAAGGCCTATAAGGGCGCAGCGGCCGCAGAGGCCGACGAGTCGCACGGATCAGACGCGCGACCGGCGGCCAATATCTCTCATGGACTGCCCGCACGGATCAGGACGTGCGGGCAGTCTTGCTTTCAGATTGAGCAAGTTCGAAGAAGGGTGCGACGGGCTATTGAACCTGCCAGAACCCCGACTTGTCGGAGCGACGCGGGCGATGAGCCCCCAAATCGCGCAGTCGGCGGAAGCTGCGGCGCACGGTGCTCTCGCTGATGTTGAGGTTCTTGGCGATGCGCGGTGCGGTAAGGCGTCCGTCGATATCGAGCATGGCGAGCAACTTTCTCGTCATTCAGCGTGAGGCTCGTGTCCTGCTGGTCGCCCGGGCTCGCGCCGTTTGCTGCACTTCGGAAAGGTCAGCTCGGCCACCGGTGCGGCGTTGATGGCGTTCTGCGTGCGTTATCGAGGCGGTCAAAAGGCTGTCGGAATCCATGGGAAGCACACCATGGTCTCGTCGTCGCGTGTTCGAAGATGGGCTCGGGCGTGCCGGCTTCCATGCAGCTCATGCGGATGCGCGAGACCCCTGCTGCCCAGCCGTCGATGATGCCGAGCGAGCGCAGGGCCGCCACGAGATTGGGGTTGTTGGGCCGCGATGTGTGGGCGTCCGAGGAGCGCGCCCACGGTCCAGGTGCGGGGGTCGGCCCACGTTGTCGATGCAGGCGGGTCGGTGAACACGATCACCTGCACGGGGCGCTGCTGTCGCCTGGGCGAGCGCTGTTCAGCACGGCTGTGCAACCGCATCCCGGAGGCGGTCGACCGTATGGCCACCGGCGCAGTGCCGAGACGGTAGGGTGCCGTGCGGGCCGGCTCTTCCGGTGGTACTAAAGAGCAGCTCGACGGTTGGAGTGCACTTGCTCGATGAGGGAAACCGAAGACCTTCCGTAGATGGGCGTGCCGCCGTGACTTCCAAACTCCGATGCGCACCGTGCGCCGGGGATACTGGTGCGGCCGGTTATGCAGCAAAAGGATGCCGGCATTGGTGCCGGACGCCGGTCATGAGGCCCGCATGGCGCAGCGTCTGCTCGATGGCCGAGGCCTCGTCAAGGTCGACCGTGAGGTCGGTATCGCGGGCCGCGCCGGTGAAGCGCGTGACGAGGCCCATGTTCAAATCGTCCAAGCTGGGCCTGCACCACGGGACGCTGTTCTCCCACTTGACGTCGGCCTCCGATATCGCGCTGCATGAGCCGATCGAGCGCTCGTCGTCAAGGATGTGGTTTCTCTCGCCATCTTTATAGAAGAAGAAAATACCGCGGAAGCTGATAGGGTCGTTGGCCGGCGGAATAACCACCTCAAACAGAAACGACCGCTGTCGAGCACCAATTCCACCGCGCAGGTGAGGTTGAGCGATTGCGCGATAAGCCCGGGAATGGTTTTCATGAGGCGGCTTGTGCGTCGCTTCACGGCGCCGCGGCTGTCTACGTCGGCATCCAGAATGAGGCGACCTCCGCCGGCGTTGGCGATGCCGCAGACCAGCTCGAGGCATTCCGTGTCACGCCAAGTGGCCCGGCGCGCGATAGGAAGCGAAGATTCGGATGGGAGCATAATGGCCTCTCTTACCCTGGCAGTACCGTCGCATTTACATTATATATAAACAGCTGCTCTCTGTTCGACAGCGAGAAGAAGGGAATGCCGGGCTCGTTTTGCAATGAGCGATCGACTCATAGACATAAATCGTTCATATATCGCTTCACGAGAGGCGCTTAGGAAAGTGAAGAGGCACGCGCTCAATTTCTTTGAATTCCCCTGATAACAGCATTGTTTTAGTTTGGCAACAGAAGCTTCGTGTCGCATGTCTGCACCATATTTCGGCGCGTATTGTGCTGGGAGTGAGCTTGTCTCACTGAATGTCGACCTCGCCGACGGCGTGTTTGAGGTTCTGTCCACCTCGGGCGACAACCACCTGGGCGGCGACGACTGGGATCAGCGCGTCATCGACTGGATGGCCGATAAGTTCCAGCAGGAGAACGGTGTCGACCTGCGTCAGGATCCCATGGCCCTGCAGCGTCTGAAGGAGGCCGCCGAGAACGCCAAGAAGGAGCTCTCCGCCGCCCAGCAGACCACCATCAACCTGCCGTTCATTACCATGAACCAGTCCGGCCCGCTGCACCTCAATTACACGCTGACCCGCGCCGAGTTCGAGAAGATCACCCGCGACCTGCTCGAGCGCTGCAAGCAGCCTGTCACCAACGCCCTGCGCGACGCCAAGCTTAAGCTCTCCGATCTGACCGAGGTCATCCTCGTCGGCGGCTCCACCCGTATGCCCGCCGTCCAGGAGCTCGTCAAGACCATGACCGGCAAGCAGCCCAACATGTCCGTGAACCCCGACGAGGTCGTTGCCGACGGTGCTGCCGTCCAGGGCGGCGTGCTCACCGGCGACGTCGAGGGCATCCTGCTGCTCGACGTTACCCCGCTGTCGCTGGGCGTCGAGACCATGGGCGGCATCATGACCAAGATGATCGACCGCAACACCACGATCCCGACCTCCAAGACCGAGGTCTACTCCACCGCTGCCGACAACCAGACCAGCGTCGAGATCAACGTGCTCCAGGGCGAGCGCGAGCTTGCCCGCGACAACAAGTCGCTCGGTAAGTTCCAGCTGACCGGCATCCCGGCTGCCCGCCGCGGCGTGCCGCAGATCGAGGTCACCTTCGACATCGACGCCAACGGCATCGTCAAGGTCTCCGCTAAGGACAAGGGCACCGGCAAGGAGCAGCAGATCACCATTTCCGGCTCCACCGCTCTGTCCGACGACGAAGTCGATCGTATGGTCAAGGACGCCGAGGCTCATGCCGAGGAGGACAAGAAGCAGAAGGAAGAGGTCGAGGTCCGCAACCAGACCGATAGCCTGTGCTACTTACGGTGGACGATCCGGTTGTTACAAAACGCTGGGCGTTCCAGGCGCACCGCCGGGCGGCCCCGATGAAGATAAACGAGGGCGGCCGCAGCGCGTTTCGCAAGCTCGCGCAAAAATATCACCCCGATGCCGGCGGCGACGAGGCCAAGCATCATCCTGATGCCGCGCGGTTTGCGCCGTTCAAAGAGCTGAACGAGGCCTACGAAGTCTTAAGCGACGAGAAGAAGCGCGCGCTTTACGACCAGTACGGCACGGCGAACGAGGAACCAGATCCCCCAGGGATGGGGCGGTGGCCAAGGCTTTAACGTCGAGGAGATCTTCGGTGGCGGTGGGGGCCGGCGGCTTCGGCGGCAGTTGGGCCCGACATTCTGAGAGCATTCGCCACGGTGAAGGTGCGTTTGGGGGGCAACTGGGACTTCGGCGGCGGTTTTGGCGGCCAGCCTCAGCCCCGTCGCGGCCAGGATATGAACGTGACGTTGAACGACGTTCGACGAAGCGGTCAACGGCACGGAGAAGCGCATCACCGTGCGCATTCCCCGGCAAAGCGAGTCCGACACCCACACGGTGAAGGTGCCCGCCGGTGCTGTCGATGGCGGCCGCGTGCGCCTGAAGGGCCAGGGAGCCCTGGCGAAAAACGGTGGTGCGGCGGGCGACTTGCTCATCACCACTAAGATTGACATCCCTACTTCGGTCGCGATAAGGCCGACGTGACGGTTGATTTGCCGATCAATGTGGCGGAGGCAGCGCTCGATCGTGGATTGCCCGCCCGACGGCAAAATCAAGGTGAAAGGTGCCCCTGGCACGCAAGACGGCAAGGTGCTCACCATTAAAGGCAAAGGGCGCCCGATCTGAAGACAAGGGGCAGTTCGGCAACTTGAAAGTGATTCAGATTCACGTTGAAGTGCCCACGGACAGAACGACGAGCAGAAAAAGGCCATGGAGGACTTCCTCGCCGCGACGGGAGGAGAAGCGCCCATGGCCTAGATGACAAAGAACCGGCCGCTGTACATGATCAGCATTGCCGCGGAACTGGCGGGCGTGCCCGCAGACCCTGCGCTCCTACGAGCAGAAGGTCTGGTCACGCCGCGGCGAACCAGTGGCAACACGCGCATGTACTCCCAGGCCGATATCGATCGGCTCAACCTGATCAACGAGCTGACGAGCGAGGGCATCAACCTCGCCGGTGTCACGCGCATCCTTGATCTGCAGAGCCGGCTGGATGAGCGCGAGGAAGAAGTGGAAGACCTGCACGCGCGGGTGCGCCGCCTCGCCGATCGCGTTCGCGATTGGAAACCCGCACCCCCGTCGGCGCCATCGTCCGCGTAACGCCGACGAGGCGTTTCATAAAGGAGAACGTATATGAGACTAGATAAATTGGCGGTGACGGCGCAAGAGGCTTTCAGAACGCGATGGGCGTTGCTGGCGAAGCCGATGCCGCCGTTATCGAGCCCATTCACTGCTGAAGGCGCTGCTCGATTCCGACGAGAACAACCTCGCCGCCATCGTGAAGCGCATCGGCGCCGACCCGGTCTGGCTGTCCCAGAACGTGTCCGACGAAATCGCCAAGATATCGAGAAGGACGCGGCGCTCGCCCGTCGTTTCCAGACCGTGATGGTCAGCGAGCCTACCGTCGAGGACACCATTTCAATCCTGCGTGGCCTGAAGGAGAAGTACGAGATCTTCCACGGCGTGCACATCACCGATAGCGCGCTCGTGGCTGCCGCCGACCTCTCCGACCGCTACATCGCCGACCGCTTCCTGCCCGACAAGGCTATCGACCTGGTCGATGAGGCCGCGAGCCGCCTGCGCATGGAACTCGACAGCATGCCGGTCGAGATCGACGCCACCACGCGTCAGCTCACCCAGCTGCAGATCGAGGAACAGGCGCTCATGAAAGAGACCGACGACGCCTCTAAGGAGCGTTTGGAGGCTCTGCGCCAAGAGATTGCCGAAGTCCAGGAAAAGCTCAACGTGCAAAAGGCCGGCTGGCTCAACCAAAAGAACGCCATCGACCACGTGCAGGAGCTTAAGGGCCAGCTTGACGCGGCCAAGAGCGAAGAGGAGCGCGCGACGCGCAACGGCGATCTGGGCCGTGCGTCCGAGCTTCGCTATTCTGTGATCCCGGGTCTGCAGCAGCAGATTCAGGATTCCGAGGCTGCGCTCGAGGCGCAAAAGCAGCAGGACGGCGAGGGCCTCAACGAACAGGTGACCTCCGACGAGATCGCCGAGGTCGTGAGCGCCTGGACCGGTGTGCCCGTGTCCAAGATGATGCAGGGCGAGCTCGACAAGTTGAAGGGCTTGGAGGGCGAGCTGCATAAGCGCGTTATCGGTCAGGACGAGGCCGTCTCCGCTGTAGCCGCGGCCGTGCGTCGCAGCCGTGCGGGTCTCTCCGACCCAGACAAGCCCATCGGCAGCTTCTTCTTCCTGGGCCCCACCGGCGTAGGCAAGACCGAGCTCGCCAAGGCGCTGGCCGAGTGCCTGTTCGATGACGAGCGCGCGCTCGTGCGTATCGACATGTCCGAGTATATGGAGAAGTTCAGCGTCCAGCGTCTGATCGGTGCGCCCCCGGGATACGTGGGCTATGACGAGGGCGGCCAGCTCACCGAGGCCGTGCGCCGTCGTCCCTACTCCGTGATCTTGGGAGCACTTGGCCATCGACGGCTACGATCCGGTGTACGGCGCCCGTCCGCTGAAGCGCCTCATCCAGCGCGAGGTGGTCGACCGCATCGCCGAGCGCGTCATCACTGGCGAGCTGCGCGACCGCAGCCACGTGCTCATCGACACGACGGGTCGGGCGAGTACACCTGCAGGGTCGAAGGCCCCATGGAGCTCGACTCTGACGCATTGCTGAACTATCGTCGTCCGCGACACCAGCTGCGTTGCCTGCTGCGCGCGCGCGGGTCGCGCGGCAGGCGGAAAGAACGGGCCGTGAGGCCGCCGTCCCGCATGGGCGGCGGCCGTTTTCGTGCTCGCTTAGGCCTCGAGGCCCTGCCGAAGCCGATGGCGGCGAGGCCTTCCCGCGCCGGCGGCTTCGACGGGCGGCCGGTTTCGGCAGGGCGCGCTCGCCGAGCCTCGTCGCAGCTGCCTGCGGCGTCAGGCGCCCTAAAGCCTCGCGCACCTTGCCGGGCATGTCGCTCGCCCCGACTTCCTCCCAGTGCACCACGCCGCGAAGCGGCATGACGGAAAGCTCGAGAAACGCCCCTGTCGCGCAGGTTCTGTTCGTCCCCGAAGGTGATCCGGCTCGCCGTCCTCGCCGTAGGAGCGAGGGCGTAATCGTAGGTTCCGTCCTGCTGTACGCACGCGGCGCTTGCGTCGACGCATGCGTAACGCGGTTCGGCGTTGTCGACGTCGAGGGCTGCAGGGCCGTGCCCGTCAGCACGATGGCGACGATGACGGCGATGGTCGCCACGGCCTTTGATCCCGCTGTTCATTTTCGGTCCTCTTTTCACGAGCCGCGGAGATTGCGAAAGAATCACCAACCCTGCCGCCGCCGCTATCACGACGGGGATCACAAGCACTGCGCCGATCTTCATGATGCCCCTCTCTGTTCGCTCGCGCCTGCGGCAAGGACGCGCGCGACCTCTCATCGCGGTTTCATCCTACGGTCCGCGCCTAACGCGCGCCTTTCCGGATCTTCATTGTTTCAGTAGCCGCGTTGCGGTCTTTGCCGGATCCGCCCGCGCGCGCCGCCGAAGCGCGCGCGCCGCCGAAGTGCTAGGATTGTCCGAGCTTGGAAGCGGAAAGAGCAGATATGGCGAAGCAAGCAGGCAAAGTCAAGATCGCGATGATCACGGGCCTGGGCGCGGGAAGACCACGCTGCTCAACCACGTGCTGACGAACCAAGAGGGCGTCGGGCGGCGGTCATCGTCAACGACATCGGAGAGGTCAACATCGACGCGGAGCTCATAGCGCCTGGGCGCCGTCAAGCAGATGGACGACGTCATCCCCTTACCAACGGATGCATCTGCTGCATCAACGCTCGCCGACGACTTGGCCGAGCAGTTTCAACGGCATCGCCGAATCGAGGCGAGTCTCGACTACATCGTCATAGAGGCGTCGAAATCTGCGAGCCCATCCCCCAGCAATACGTAACTGAACGAAGTACAACAG
>VOFH01003512.1_pt1 | contig 42658 bp, 44 predicted proteins | sample 5384091 | NCBI WGS metagenome assembly VOFH01 (sample SAMN12384727, study PRJNA508395) | human gut metagenome | isolation source: healthy gut G | host: Homo sapiens
CATTGCGCGCACGAATCGCCCCGCCTTTGACGGGCGATTCGCACACTTACGGACTGAGCTGTATTTTCTCCGGCGTGCACGCCGCCGGAGAAAATGATCCCATTTTATTCGCCGCCTGCGGGCGGCGAACTCTGCGAGGCTATTTGATATGCTGCTGCCCGGTTGTCCCAATTTGCTCCCTTGCATTTTTCGCTCCGGCGCGATAAAATGAAAGAAAAACGGAGGGATACCGATGGAACCTGTTTCGCTGTTTATGAAAAGCGCGCGCAGCTCTGCTGAAGAATCTTCGCCCAGCATTTTGATGCATGCTACTGCCCAAGCGGACCTCTGCGCTTGCTGCTGCGCGCGGCTGATCCCCAGGGCTCTCTGGTTGGCTGGGGCGGCGCGCCAGCCTCTGCTGACCAGATCGGCCTGCAGCAGGCCCGCCAGGACGGCCCGTGGCGTCATCGACCGCGAGGCATGCAGACGGATGCCGAGCGGGAGCAGGCGGCCACGACGCCTCTCTGCCGATTTCTTCCTCGACGGGCGCAATGCCGTCAGCCTTGGAGAATCCGGGTGAATATCGACGGCGGAAACCGCGTTGCCGCCATCGGTCGCGCGAGATCATCGTGATCGCCGGGATGAACAAGGTCGTCGATACGCTCGACGAGGCCGTGCGCTGTGCCTGGAACAATCGCCGCACCGAAGAATGAGCAGCGCTTCCTCGGCAAAACGCCGTGCGCGCAGACCAGCTGCTGCGCCGACTGCCACGGTAGGAATGCATCTGCAATCAGATCCTCATCACGCGAAACTGCCGTCCTGCCGGACGCATCCATGTCATCCTCGTCGGCGAGCGAGGCGGCTTCTGAACACAAAACAGGCGTAAAAATCGGAGCCTCCGCTTTCAGAGCGGGGGCTCCGTGTTTTAAGGGTCAATGCCGTTTGCCACGTTGAACAAGAATAGAACTGCTCACGGCGGGCCATCAGGGCGTCAAAGCTGCCGCGTTCGCAGATCTCACCGTTTTTCAGAACGAGAATTTCATCATATTTCCGCAGCAGCGGCTCACTCGAGCCGGTGTGTAACGACAATACGCGTCAGACCCTCAATGGCCAGAATGGCGGCGCTGGAATAGGCCGTGGCGGCGTCCAGCGCTGCCGTGGCCTGCGTCGATCGAGCAGGACGGGCGTCTGCCGCGCTCGGCGCCCAGGCAGCGCGCGATGGAGATGTTGTTGCGTTGATAAACACGTTCTGGTTGGCCGGGATGGGCGGCACCGGGCGATGGGATCGACCACAGCTCATGAGCGGCAGGAACACGATGACAACGCCGGGCGTAACGCCCTCTTCGTCACGGCAAGATAGGCACCAAACAGGAATACGCCGAGCTGGCCACGATCCCGGCGCCGGTACTGGCATGGTGATGACCTCCTCCATGCGGCGGCGTCGGCCCTTCGTCCTCCAGTTCTCGTTGCGGCGGCAGGAAAGGCGGGCAACGACCTCGGCCTCTGCCTTGAAGCTCTTGACAACGGAGAAGCCGGACAGAAGGTCCCTTCGTCGCGCGACGAACGACTCGTTCTGCCGCGAGGACCTCCGTCTCCATCCGCGCGCCAGCCTGTTGCCGCACAGGACGGAAACGGCCAGCGGCAGAGCGACAGCAGCAGGGCAAAGCCCGGTGAGAGCAGGGGACTGTAGAGCAGCATCATGACCAGGCCGCCCACAAAGGAGACGCTCTTTGTCAAGTGTAAAAGATCTTCGCAAAGGTAATTTGTCTCGATGGAGACGGCATCGTTGTCAGGGCGGAGATATAGCGGCTCGTATTCTCGTCCGGAGAACGTGCTGATGCTTTTTCTTCGTCAGCTCCGTGAAGGCGTATTCTTTATACTGCTTCATGGCGCGCCGCAGAAAGGCGGGCCGGGTATAGCACTGCACCACATAGATCGTCGTCACGCTTACCAGAACACCGAGACTGGCCAGCACATGCGAACAGGCAGGGGCAACGCTGTCGCCGGAGGCAATGTCGCCGTGACAGTGCTTCTCGCCTTTTTTGAATCTCCGTGACCGTAACCGCTTCCGGATTCTTTACCAGAGACCGGGCGATACAGCAAAAGTTCTTCATAGTATCCAGCCTCTCCACTCCAGGCCCTTCAAACTGGGCCATGATGCCTTTTTCAGAAGTCCGCGAACCGTATCGGTGGGCTGAGCGCCGTTCTTGATCCACTGCTTCGCCTTCTCTGCGTCGACAGTGATCGCAGATTCCGCCTTGGGATCATACGTGCCGATCTCTTCGATGCAGCGGCCGTCGCGCGGGAAGCGGGAATCGGCGACAACGATGCGGTAGTAAGGAGCCTTCTTGGCGCCCATTCTTCTGAGTCTGATCTTAACCATGAGATATTTCCTCCAAATAAAATTACAAATTTCTCTTATTTCGTAAAGCTATACTAAACTTAGCTGAAACGATGTGTTACATGCCCGGGAAGCCGCCCATGCCGCCGGGGAAGCCGCCCATTTTGCCCATGCGCTTCATCTTCTTGGACGCGCCGGGTCCGGAGAACTGCTTGACCATCTGATTCATCATGTCGAACTGCTTCAAAAGCTGGTTGATCTGCTCGACCCTCACGCCTGCGCCCGCAGCAATGCGGCGCTTGCGGCTGTGGTTGAGCACCGACGGGTTGGCACTCGACCGTTCCTGAGCCGTCATGGATGTGATGATGGCTTCGGTGCGCAATTCGTTGCCGCCTTTTATCGACCTTGCGAGTTCTTTTTGCCCGCGTCCCATGCCGGGAACCATGCCCGCAATATCCTGCAGGCTGCCCATCTTTGATCATTTGACCAGCTGGGATAGAAATCGGCGAAGGTAAAAAACTTGTCTTCATGGTCTTCTTCATGAGCTCATGGCCTCTTCGCGTCAAAGGCCTGCCTGGCCTTTTCAATGATCGTGTCGACGTCGCCCATGCCGAGAATTCTCGACGCCATGCGCCCGGGGTGGAACGGCTCGATCTGATCGAGCTTTTCGCCCGTGCCGATGAACTTGATCGGCTTTCCCGTCACTGCCTTGACCGACAAGGCGGCCCCGCCTCTTGCATCGCCGTCGAGCTTCGAGAGCATCACGCCGTCGATGTCGAGATATTCGTTGAAGGTCTGCGCGGCGTTCACCGCGTCCTGACCGGTCATCGCGTCGACGACGAGCAGAATCTCGTTCGGCTTCACCGCCGCCTTGATTGCCTTGAGCTCGTCCATCAGCGCCTCGTCGACATGCAGCCGACCTGCAGTGTCGAGGAAAACCATGTCGTTTCCGTGCTGCTGCGCATGGCGGATGGCCGCCTTGGCGATCTTCACCGGGTTTGTCTGCCCCATCTCAAAAACAGGGATATCGAGCTGAGAACCGACGACCTGCAGCTGCTTGATGGCAGCGGGACGGTAAATGTCACAGGCGACGAGCAGCGGATTTTTGTTCTGCTTTTTGAACAGCCCCGCCAGCTTTGCGCCGTTGGTCGTTTTGCCGGCGCCCTGCAAGCCCACCAGCATCACGATGGTCGGCGGCTTGGGGGAGATGGATTTACGCTGATTTTCGCTGCCCATGAGGGCGGTTAGCTCCTCGTTGACGATCTTGACGATCATCTGCGCCGGGGTCAGACTCTCCATCACGTCCTGCCCGGAGCAGCGCTCCGAAACGGACTTGACGAAGTCCTTGACGACTTTATAGCTGACGTCCGCCTCCAGAAGCGCAAGACGGATCTCACGCATGGCCTCCTTGATATCGGATTCGGACAGGCGGCCCTTGCCGCGCAGCTTTTTGAACGCGGCGTTCAGTTTTGCGGTCAGACCTTCAAATGCCATGGCTACTCCTTCAGGGAATCAACGGCGGCAAGGATGCGCTGGGCGCCCTGCCGGGTGGCGGGATCCCCGGCCTGCAGCAGGGGCTGGGCCTCGGCGGTGATCGCGGCGAGGGCATGGCGGAGCTTTTGCTCCCGGGCGACGCAGCCGGTCACGCGCTCGAACGAAGCGAGCAGCGCCTCGCTGCGGGAGATGGCGTCGTGAACGCCCTGACGGGAAATGCCCTCCTGCTCGGCGATCTCTGCCAGCGAGAGATCCTGATTGTAATAGAGGTCAAAATAGGTTTGCTGCTTTTCGGTCAGCAGCGCGCCGTAGGTGTCGAAGAGCAGGGACATGGTAAAGGCTTCCTGTTTCATGATACTGCCCCCCTTGACCTTGGGTATTATAGCAGACGGATGTGCGCTTGTCAAGAGAAAAAACTTGACAGCCGGGAAATTCGCGCCCTGCATATTTCCCGGCAGCGGCGGCATAAGCTGAGGCGAGGTGATGGACATGCGAAACTTTTACCGGCGGAATCTGCCCGTCCTGCTCGTGCTGGGCATCATTCTGGCCCTTGCGGGCGCGGGCGCGGCCAAGCAGGCAGCGGCGCTCCCGGCAGGCTCGTGGGGCCTGAGCTTCCAGCAGGAGGGCCAGCCGCCCGTGGGAAACACCACGGCGGACCGGCTGCGGCAGTATGATGCGGCCTTCCTTGGCGATACGGCGCAGAAGCGCATCTATCTCACGTTCGACGCGGGCTATGAGAACGGCTGCACGGCGCAGATCCTCGATGCGCTGCAGAAGCACCATGCTCCGGCGGCATTCTTCCTGGTCGGCAACTACATCGAGCGAAATCCAGACCTCGTCCGGCGCATGGCGCAGGAGGGGCATACGGTCGGCAATCACACCTACCACCACTGGGACATGTCGAAGATCGGGGAGATGGAGCAGTTCCGGCAGGAGCTCGAGTCCCTCGAGACGCTCTACCGTGACACGACCGGGCAGGAGCTTGCAAAATTCTACCGCCCGCCGCAAGGCATCTATTCCGAGAAGAATCTTGAAATGGCGCAGCAGCTCGGCTATCACACCGTGTTCTGGAGCCTTGCCTATGTGGACTGGCTGCAGGACGATCAGCCGACGTCGGAGCAGGCCTATGCCAAGCTCATCCCGCGCATCCACAACGGAGCCGTTGTGCTGCTGCACAGCACCTCGCAGACAAATGCGGCCATCCTCGACAGTCTGCTCACGCGCTGGGAGGAGATGGGCTATTCGTTCGGTGAAATTTCCGAGCTGTTCCCGGCGGGCTGACACAGGGAGCGCTGCATGGCAGCGGCAAAGGCGTCCAGCCGCCCGGCGATGCCCGGCAGAGCCTGCGCCGTTGGCAGGTCGTTCGCCGTTTCCAGCAGGCAGAAGCGCGGCGGCAGCGAGACGGTCTTGTTCAGGCACATCGCACCGAGCAGCTGGCGCGCGACGAGATCGCCGCCGGAGTAGCCGGAGACGATGACGCTGTAGAGCTGCTTTTCCGACAGGTCGCACTGCAGCAGCAGGCTCGTCAGGCGGTTGAACAGGGCCGTGAAATTTGCGCCGGCGGCGTCGTTGTAGTTCGGGCAGAGGAACAGCATGGCGTCGCACTCGCGGATCGCGGGCAGGACGGTCTCGGAGATGGCTCCGCCGTAAAAGCAGCTGCCGCTGCGCGCAAAATGCAGGCACGCGCTGTAGGAGCAGCCACGGCAGTCGTGGATCGTGCCGTTGCGCAGCGAAATTTCCGCAATGCTGCAGCAGCCGCTCAGGCGGCGGCTCAGCTCGCGGCCTATCCAGAGCGTGCTCGAGCGGCCGCTTTCGGAGGCATGCAGCACGAGCAGCTTCGGCCGCCCGACGCGCTTCGGGGAAAAGACGAGCAGGCGTTCTCCCAGCTCCCTCGTGCGTGCACGGTACGTCTCCTCCCAGCTCATGCCGCGCCGCGCGGCGAGAATGTGCTGGTTATAGAGGGAGCCTGTGCCCTCCACGAGCGGCTTGCCGGGCAGGGCCGCTCCGGCGAGATTCGCGGCAAGCGCCAGATCCTGCGCCAGCGCCTTGGTGTAGAGCTCCGTCTCTCCGTCGACAACGAAGCCGCAGACGGAGCCCTCCAGACAGCCCGGCTCGCTCCGCAGCCGCCGGAGCAGACGGAGCGTCGGCTCATCCATCCCGGCGGAGCCTGCATCGAGTGCAAACAGAATGCGCGCGCCGCGCAGGTCATCCTGTGCATTGCGGACCGGAAGGTCGCACAACGCCGTCTCGATCACGTCTCTCAGGCGCGGCCCGGCCGACGGACAGACGAGAGTCAGCGGCTCAGGCATCATGGCAGAAGGCCTCCAGCTCCAGCCGCGCGGCCTCGATGCGGGCAAGCAGCGCGGGGTGGAGCGGCTCACGGCGCTGCAGCGGTCCGAGCGGCGTCATGCGCCGCTGTGCGCCGAGCCACACGCCGCCGAGCGGCAGAGCGGCATCATACGGCTGCCCGCGCACAAGAGACAGAATGCTCACGGCGGCAGAGGAGAGGGCGGGGGCGAGATACGGCTTGAAGCCGAGCGCCCGCACCTCGAGATTGGCATGCACGGCCCGCTCCGTCAGCCGGGCGGAGACCGCTTTGTCGTAGGCTGCGGGATCGTTTGCCGCGACAAGGCCGCCGCCGTGCGGGCCGTAGACGCGGCCGTTCGAAAAGTCGATGCCGTCCTCCTGCGCGCACCAGCGGGCGCGCGCCTCCATCACGCCGAGGCCGAAGCCCTGCACCTGCTCCGGCAGCAGGCCGCAGCCGTCAAATTCCCCGGCGGCGTTGCGGTTGCTTTCGCGGAAACGGCGCAGGCCAGCGGATCGACGGGGTCGGAGATCTGGCAGAACAGACCGGTAAAGTGCGTTTTGCGCGCCATGGCTGCATAGCTGCGCAGCATGGCGCGGTTTTTTTTCGTATTGCGCCAGCCGCACGTCCGCCACGCCGGAGCCGACGGGCGGCACGCCGCGCGAGGCCGTGAACAGCAGCAGGTCGCAGTCGAACAGCGTGTCCTCCGTGCAGACGGTGACGGGCGGCAGCGGGTGGTCCAGCGGAAGGACCTGATTCAGCTCCAGCTCGTAGCGCCGGCACTGCGCGGCGTTCGGGTCATAGATGCGCAGCTCGCCCAGCTCCCGGCCGAGCAGCTTCAGCGCCAGCAGCAGCGTGCCGCCGACGTCGCCGAGCCCGACGAGCGTGACGCGCAGCGGCTGTGTGCGCTTCCGGTGCCAGCGCTCCAGAACGGAGAATGCGGCGGAAAACGCCGTGTTCAGCACGCAGGCGCCATTAGCCGCCACAAATTCGCGCAGCGGCTCGGCAGGCGTCGTCCCCTGCGCCGGCGGCAGCAGCACACCGGCCGTCTCGGCCTCGAAGACCTCGTCCAGCACGGTAACGGCAAACAGGCCGCGGGAGCGCAGCGGATCGCGCCGGACAAGGAACACCAGCGGGGAAAACGGCGCGTCTGCGGGCGCGGCATCCGGCGGACAGGCTCCGCCCAGCGGGCACAGGCAGAAGCCGTGCCATTGTTTAAGCTCCATGAATCATTCCTCCTCGCATACGGATGCGGTCAAGCCGCAGCAGATCGTCCTCCAGACAGGCGGAGGCGGGAAGCGACAGGTCATAGCGCAGGGACCGGCCGCGATCCGGCAGACGCGGGCGGTAGAGGGCCTCGCCGAGGCGGCGCAGCGTCAGCGCCGTGCTGAACTGTTCCTGATGCGCCTGTTCGAGCGCGTGCAGGATGGAGAGCGTGTTCTCCAGCGCAGTGCGGCTGAGGTCACGGATGGCGGCGTCCGTCGTTCCGACATAGTGGCGCGGGTAGTAATAGGGCAGGATCAGGTTGATGGAGGGCAGCATCCGCCCCGGCGCGGGCGTACCGACGCTGTCGCCGCCGAGGAAGGGATACAGCAGGCTCTCCGTGACCCAGTAGTGCAGATTCGGGATGAAGTATTCGCACTCGACCTGCCGCCCCTGCACCTCCATGAGGTCGCGGCCGCGCGCCGAAAGAATGCCGACGACGACGGTGCGGATCTCCAGCTCCTCCGCGGCAAAAACCGGGCTGAGCTTGTCGAGGCGGTAACCGTTGTGCAGCAGATCGTCCACGAGGATGACCGGGCGGCGGAAGGCCTTGATGGTGCGGACCTGATTGCGCACGGTGTCGTAGCCGGGGTAGGCCGGGACGGAGAACGAGCTGCCGTCCGGCGCGAATGTCTTGTCCACATGCAGCGTCTTTGTGACGGTGTTCGGCACGATCTCGTCGGAGAGAATCTTGCCGTAGGGCACGCACATGGCCCGGCCGAGCTGCCCGGCCGGTGCGCCGAGTACACCGCCGAGCTTCTGCACGCGGTACATGAGCGACTGGTTGAGCAGTTCCGCGTCGAAGCTCAGCACGAGCCTGCCGGGATACAGCGCGCACAGCGCGCGGCGCAGCCGGGGCCGGGCGGACTCTACGGCGGCGCGCACCTGCGGCTCATCGTGGTGCGGCTTTTTGATGCACAGCAGCACGTCCTGAATGAGGACAATGGGGGCGCGCATGTCGACGCACAGCAGTCCCTCGGCATCCTCGACGGGGGAGAAGCCGAGCTCCTCCAGCCATTCGCCCTCGCAGCGGGCCAGCGCAAACGTGTGGTCGGACGCCAGACTGCGGGCGAGCAGCTCATTGACAAGCATGCGCCGCGTCTGCGCGTCGTCCGCCTCCACATGGTCGAGCTTCAGCAGCTTGCCGGAGGTCAGGCGGCGGACGGCCGAGGCGGCCTCGACGGAGCCGAGCTCCGCAAACAGGCTCGCCGGGCGCACGGTATGGCCGCAGCACCAGCCGACGGCCGCATGGCGCCTACGGCTGCGCAGCAGGATGGCCAGCGGCTCCGGCGTGCTGCGCAGCCGCTCGAACAGGGCAGGTGGGAGGTCGTCCTCCGTCCCCGTCACGATGCGGAATTCCAGCTCCTGCGCCTGCAGCACGTTCTTGTGCTGCGGGGAACGGAGATAGAGGTCGTATTCATAGATATAGGACTGGACGATCGGGTCGACAAGCATGGAGATATCGACGTCCTGATCGATGGATTCGCGGATGCGCGTGGAGCTGATGCCCTCGAGCTGGGGCGGGAGCTCCAGAAACGTCACGCGGCCCTGCAGACGGGTGCGGATGTCCGTTTCGTCCGTCTCTCCGCGGCGGATGAGCAGGTGATCCAGCTCCTGTACACCGCCGGGGCGGAGCGAGCGGTAGGCCGAGGCTCCGCACACGACGTCACATCCCGCCACGAGCGTCACGCTCCGGCCGGGAAAGCAGGATCGCAGGCGCGCGATGTCCTCCGGCATGGCGATGTTGATGGGGATGGCGTTCGGGAAGACATAGGTATCCCACTGGTCGGCCACGGACATGTTGACGATCCGGCGGCGCAGCAGCCGCGCGAGTGTACGCTTGCTCCAGGAGAATTCGTCCACGGCGAGATAGACCTCATAGCCGAGCGCACGAATTTCCTGCACGATGCGCTTATGTCCGGCGGAAAACGGGTCAAACGTGCCGGGAAAGAATGCGGCCGGCAGCGGCGCGGGAAAGCGCAGCCCGCCCTGCACGACCTCCGCCTGCACAAGGAAGCGGTACAGGTGATTCAGCATGGCAGCCCGGTTGAAGAACGTCAGCTTGCCCGGTGCAGGCTCGGCCAGCAGGCACAGGAGCTTTTTGCTCACGCGGGCAAAACAGTGCGCCCGCAGGGAGAACGGCAGGCGTTCGCTGCCGATGACATCGTGGCACAGAACGGTCATGGCGCTGCGGTGCACGGACTCGTCATAGTGCGACACACCCGTCAGCAGCAGGCCGAGGCAGTGCTCCGTCAGCACGCTGTTTTCCGGCAGGGCGGAGATCAGACTGCCGAGCGTCCGGAGCGACGTCGAGGCGGCGCGGGCGCTGCCGCTGCGCAGCAGGCCGTCGAGGAAGTCGATGCTTTCGCGGATCTCCTTTTCCGGCATGGTGCTCAGCAGCCGCCCGAGATAACGGGGAATAAAGCGTGCGATCTGCTCCTGCCCGTTTCCAGCTCGCGCATGAGGTCGACGATGATCTCATTGCGCTGGTCGACGCTCAGGCGCGTGCTGATGGTCAGAAGCGCGCGCCCGGCGTGCTCGCGCACGGGAAGGTGCTCGCTGACGGACAGCAGATTGGAAAGATGCGTCGCCGTGTGGAATGTGTTGCCCGTGTGCTGCAGCGCATCGGCCTGCAGCAGGTCGATCTGGGCGTTTTTCACGACCCACGGCACGGCAGTCTTCAGATTGCTGAGGTAGAGCAGCGAGGCCTCGGATTCCGAGAGCGGCGCGGGCATTTTGCCGGTCAGGCGGCCGCGCAAGGCACGCACGGCGGGAAGATCATCCGCAAGCGGCACAGCGGCCTCCTGCAGCAGGTCCTCCGGCGCGGCGGCACGGAAGCGCCGCAGGCAGCGCAGGGCCGCAATGCGGCGGCTCTGGTCCGGACCGCACAGCAGGGCGCGCAGCCGGTCCGCCGCCGGGGCGAGCGTGGAGACGGCATGCGGCGGGGTGTGGTAGAGGGCGTCGAGCAGCACGAAGCTGTCCTCGTCCGTGGCATCCGGCAGGCGCGAGAGCAGCGGCTGCGCCAGCCGCGCCGCGTCCTCCGTCTCGGCCAGAAGCGTTTCGGCAACGGCCTTCAGCGAGTTGGAGATGCGTTGTGCGTGCTTCGGGGAGATTTTGTGGTCGGGGTGCAGGCACTGCGCCACGGTCTGCTCCCACAGGCCGAGCGATTCCTCCAGCACGGAGAGCATCGCGGGCGCGGCTGCGTCCTGCGGCGCAGCGGAGGGCAGCTCTTTGCGGTATTTCGGCCCGCTGTTGGCCAGCACGCTGCCCATGAGCTGCCCGGCCAGACGGCGAACGTCGCCCTCGGGATACAGCAGCAGCTCATAGAGGAAGGCGAGCAGCTTGCGCTTGTTCCCGCCGGACATATAGGTGTGGTATTCCTGAAACAGCTCGAGGTAGGTGCGGATGCGCAGCGTGTTCTTCTCGCCGCGGGCCTGCTCGAGCAGCTGATCGAACGACGCGTCCGTGCTGACGGTATGCATTAGGCGGATGGCGTGGTCGAACGTCAGCGCGCGCAGGGCGTCCAGCGCCTCCTGCTGCGTGAGCAGGGCGGGGTCGCGCGTTTCGCGCTGCGGCGCGGGGCCAGGCTCCGTGGCCGCGCCGCGGCTGTGCAGATAGGCCTCAAAATCGCGCAGCTTCGTATAGACCGTGCGGTAACGGCGCTCCTTTTCCGGCGTAACGTCCGCCAGCTTTGAAAGGATCATCGCATAGGCCTCTGCCAGTGAATAAATGCGCACGGTCTCGCGCCCGCCCTCGCGCGTGCCGCGCACGCGGAAGTCCGCATAGATGAGCAGCAGGGACTCCACGGGCAGATTCTCAAATTCGAGGTCCCAGGTGGAGTGGTTCGCGGAGATATGCGCGATGTGCTCCATGCCGTGGCCGGACAGCCACTGCCAGGTATAATAATAGTGCAGATAGGGGATGCGCTTTGCATCCGCGCCGCGGCAGCCGAACTTGCCGATATCGTGGCACAGGGCGGCCGCGCTGACGAGCGGGACGTCGACAGGAAGCCCGGCTTCCTTCGCGCACTGGGCGGTCAGCGTGGCGATGTTGTGCACGCCGATGGTGTGCGAAGCGGCGTCAAACAGCAGAAGCTCCCGGCCGATGCGCAGCATGGTCACAAAATGCGAGGCGTGCAGTGCGGCGTGGAAGGCGGGCAGCTCATCGGCGACACGGCTTCCGTCCTCCGGGCCGTGCGCAGCCAGATCGGTCAGCATATCGAACGGCGCATCCTCACAGGCGAGCACGCCGTCCAGCAGCTCGGCCAGCGCGGCAAGCACCGGTGCCTCCGGCGGGGCCTGATAGGCGGGATCGGGGAACAGACCGTTGTCCAGCCACGCATACAGCGCGGGCAGCCATCCGGCCTCCGGCTCCGGCGCAAGGCGCGCCAGCAGCGGGCGCAGGGCGGTCACGACGGCGGAGCATACGCTGCTCCGATCATACTCCAGTCCGTTCAGCAGCTCGGCCGCGCCCTCCAGCTCGGCGGGCGGCACGAGCGCATTCAGTTTTTCCCGGGAAAAATACACGGCAGTCATCCTCTCCGTACATGCGTTTCCAAAACATACCCTTATTATAATAGAATTTTTCGGTTAAAACAAGGGCAGTGCCGCATAATTCAGCGAGAGCATTCGGTGAAGGCCGAAGCTGCAATTGTGCGGTGCTGCCCAGAAAAAAGAAACGCAAAATAAGCGGAACGGATGCGCGGAAATCGCGTCTGAATAGATAGAACGGTTTTAAGCAAATACACTCGCTGACATATTTTACGATTTTTGACGAAAGGATGATGGAGATGAAAAAGCTGATCTCCGCGCTGTGCGCGCTGATGCTGGCCGTTTCGCTTGCCGCCTGTTCCCGAGGCCCGGCGGAGCACGGCGGGCTGCTGCCGCTTGACCCGACGGACCCGCCCGCAACGGAAGAGCCGACCGCCGCACCGACCAACCCCACGCAGCCGCCCGAGCCGGTCGAGCTGCCCAATGCCGGGACGCTGGCCGCTCTGGCAGGCGACGGCGCGGCCCTGTGCCTGTGCCAGTGGTCGCGCAGCGGGGAACTGGAGCACAGCGGCATGCTGGACGCCGCTGCGGTCGCTGCGGTGCTCGATGCCGCCAATGCTGCGCAGTGGGCCGAGCGCAAAGCGCCGGGCGTGCAGGAATTCTCGTTTGACAGCTATGTGACGCTCAGCTCGCCAGCGGGCGGCGGCACGCTGCTCACGCTCTGGAAGGGCGTCTCCGCCCTGTGTCTGGATGCACCCGGCGGCCGTGTCTGGCTGGACCAGCCGGAGGGCGCGGATCTCGCCGCCGCCCTGCAGGGGCTGGAGCAGCAGGATGCCTATCCGCGCAGCCTCTACGCCGTCGGCGTGACCGGGTCCGCTGAGGACGAGACCATCGCCCAGAGTGCTGCCGGAGCCATGGTGCAGAGCCTGAGCGCCAACGAGGCCCGCGACGGTGCGAGCAGCGGCGTCGAATCGCTCTGCGGCAACCGGATGCGCTTCACGTTCCGCTGCAAACTCCGCGTCCCCGAGGATAATGCCGCCGCGTGGGGCGTGACGCCCGATGCCGCCGGAGAAGCGGAGCTGACGCGCAGCTGTGTCCTCGTCCGTGATGCCGTCGGCTTCTGGCACCCGGCTGCGGTGGAAAATGTATAATGCATAGTGTGATCCCCGACCGGAAGGCCGGGGATCGCTTTATGCAGACAATGAGAAAAGTTGATAATTCTAGGAGAATACCAAGAAAATCCACAAATTCCCGCTTGCAAAATTCGACAGCATGTGATATCATTTGACCGGAGTTTATTTTTGATTCATATATTCAGTTGAAAGGAGCGAGTGCCATGCCGGGTCATGGGCTGCAGGCCAGAGGAATTGCACGCGAACAGAAGATGATCTATGCGGGGATGACGCTCTTTCTTGAGCAGGGCTACGGGCGCACGACGACGGCGCAGATCGCCCGCAAGGCCGGGATGTCTCCGGCGTCGTTCTTCGCCGCGTTTGAAAATAAGGAGGCGCTGCTGCTGCGCCTGACGCAGATCATGTTCCGCTCGCAGTTTTCCCGCGCGGAGAAGATGCTCCCGGCGGATCAGTCGCCGCTGCTGCTGTACGCCATGGAGACGGGGCTGCAGCTCCATATCGCGGAGTGCTCCGAGCCGCTGCGCGACCTGTATGTCACGGCGTATTCGCTGCCGTCGACGTCCGATTTCATCAACCGGAGCATGACGCCCCGGCTGCGCCAGATCTTCTCCCGCTGGATGAAGCGCGCGGACGACAGCGAGCTGTTTGAGCTGGAGCTGGCCTCCGCCGGTGTCACGCGGAGCTATATGTCCGTCCCGTGCGATATGTACTTCACGATGGAGCGGAAGATCCGCCGCTATCTTTCGTGCTGCTTCCGCCTCTACTGCGTGCCGGAAAAAGAATACGCCCCTTATGTGGAGCGCGTCCTGCAGACGGATCTGCATCAGGTGGCGGAGAACATCGTCGCAGAAACGGTCCAGAATGCCGCAGCGGCCTTCGCTGCGACCATGGGAGCAGCTGCAGACGAAAACTGAGCCAAAAAAATCCTGCCGGAGTGGCTGACTCCGGCAGGATTTTGCTATACGAGGGCATGATTCAGAACGTTGCGACCTCGTTCTTTGCAGGCTCGGCGGGGGTCACGCGGACGGCCGTCAGGATGGGGCCGGTGCCGCGGTAGAGCGCATGGAAGCGGACGGAGACCGTCGCCTCAACCATGACCCACTCGCGGGCGTGCAGAGAGGCGGCGTCGGCGTATTTGCACGGCAGACCCATGAAGGCGATGTCCTCCACGCAGCACGTCATGACAAAGCGGCCGGGCGCAAAGTAGCCGTCGCGGTCCTTTTTCAGGCGGGCGACCTGTCCCTTGAAGCGGACGGTCTTGCCGTCGTACTTCTTCGGCTCCTCCGTGATGTCGCGGTACCAGAGCGCAAAATCATCGTCGCCGATCTCCACGACCGGGGCGTTGATGTCAAAGGGGAGCGGGTCCTCGATCTCGTCGGGCTGCGTCGTTCCGTCGGTGTATTCATAGAGGATGCCGACGCGGCGGTTCAGCGCACGGGCGAGCTTGTGCAGCGGCATGATGTCCGTGCCCGGTGCAAGACGATTGAACACGACCATCTCACAGCCCGTGAGCTTGTCCACCACAAGGGAGCGCATGTTGGCGTTGTAGGCGAGGATGCTCGTGCCGTCGGCAAACATGACCTCCTGCGCGATCTGCCAGTCCTCCGGCATTTTCTGGTAGAACGGGCCGACCTGCAGCATGCCGTTGAGCTCGACGACGACGCGCTCGCAGTGGTGCTTTTTGAACAGCTGTGAAAGCTCTTCGGTCGTAACGGCCTCCTGATCGATCACCTCGGGGTAGACATGCTGGTAGGGATAGACGGAGAGGTCATATTCCTCCTCGCCCTCCTCGAAAACCAGCAGCAGCGTCTTTTCGCCTGCGTTGAAGCGCTCGTCTTCCAGCGTCTCCTGAATGAATTTCGTTTTTCCGGCGTCCAGAAAGCCGGTGAAGGCATAGACGGGAATGGCCATGGCAGCCTCCTTACACGCCGAACAGGGCGGCGAGTGCCTTTTCGTCCAGCTTCGAGCCGATGACGCACAGACGGCCCGTCACAGCGGCCGTGCCGGTGCGGACGTCGATCTCGCCGGGCACATGGTCAAATGCAGCCAGGTGCCGTCCGCCGCGGGGACGATGCCCTTGGCGCGCAGCACGATGCCATAGGTCTCGCCGTTGTCCAGTGCGGCGAGGGCATTGCGGATTTCTTCCTCGGTGAACTTCTTCGGCGTCTCGACGCCCCAGCTCTGGAAGACCTCGTCAGCGTCGTGGCCGTGGTGATGATGGTGATGGTGGCAGCAGTGGTGCTCGTCCTCATCCTCGTCATGGTCGTCATGGTCGTCATGGTCGTGATGATGGCAGCAGTGGTGCTCATGCTCATCATCGTCTTCATCGTGGTCATGATGGTGATGGCAGTGATGCTCATCCTCGTCATCATGGTCATGATGGTGGCAGCAATGATGCTCGTGCTCGTCATCCTCGTTGGCATCGTCATGATGATGGTGCTGATGGTGCTCTTCCTCTTCGTCCTCGTCGTCCTCCTCGGACTGGGCGCTGCGGATCATGTCAGCCAGCTCTTCGGTGAGTGTGTGCTGCTTCTGCATGGCCTCGAGGATCTGTGCGCCGGAGAGCTGGTCCCACGGCGTCGTGATGATGACGGCGTTCTGATTGTGCTCGCGCAGCAGGGCCACGGCGGCAGCCAGCTTCTCCTCGGAGATGGAGCCGGTGCGGCTGAGAATGATGGCGGAGGCGGTCTCGATCTGGTTCGTGTAGAATTCACCGAAATTCTTCAGATAGACCTTGCACTTCGTGGCATCCGCCACGGTGATGAAGCTGCCGAGCGTGACGCTCTCGTCCGCAACACGCTCTACGGCGCCGATGACGTCGCTGAGCTTGCCGACGCCGGACGGCTCGATGAGGATGCGGTCGGGATGATACTCGGAGATGACCTGTTTCAGCGCGCGGCCGAAGTCGCCGACGAGCGAGCAGCAGATGCAGCCGGAGTTCATCTCGTTGACCTGAATGCCGGCGTCCTGCATGAAGCCGCCGTCAATGCCGATCTCGCCGAACTCGTTTTCGATGAGGACGATCTTTTCACCCTGATAGGCCTCGCGGATCATCTTTTTAATGAGCGTGGTCTTGCCCGCGCCGAGGAATCCGGAGTAAATGTCAATGGTAGTCATGAATTTTCTGCTTCCTTTCCAAACGAAGGCCGCAAAGCGGCATTCGGCTGTTATTTCATCCTATATTATATCACCCATGTAAAGCCCCTGCAAGAAATTTTCGATTTTTTGACCGGAAATTCACATAGGATCCGCTTTTTCGTTACAAACTGTTTTCAATTGTGGCGAAACTTTGAATTTTGGAAAAGAACCGGAAAAATCCTTGCTTTTTTCGGGGTAAGTGTTATACTGTTAGCGCAGAATTATGACTTCTGGGGTGATGAAAATGAAGCGTCCCTTTTCGCTCCGCCGAGTGGGAAAGGAATGGAACCGTGAAAATATTCTCCGTTTTTTGGGCTATATCCTTGCTGCGTTCGTCATCAATTTGGCGCTTGAATGCCTGTCGCGCAGGTCCCTCGGCGATGGCCTGCACTATATGGTGACGCGACCGTGGCAGTTTTTTTATGACTCTCTCATTATTTTATTCACGCTGTCTCTCTCACTGCTGTTCCGCAAGCGCAGCTTCTGCTTCCTGCTGTTCGCCGCTGTTTGGATCGGGCTTGGCCTTGCCAACTGCATCCTGCTCGGCTTCCGCGCCACGCCGTTGACGGCGCCGGATATCTGGCTGCTGTCGTCCGTGCGGGACATCATCGAGATCTATATGAGCCAGCCGGTGCTGATCCTCCTGATGCTGGGCATCGCGGCCCTCATCGGCGTGATCGTCCTCCTGTGGCTGCGCGCGAAGAAGACGCGCCCGTCCTATTATTTCGCTGCCGTGCAGGTTCTGCTCTGCGGCGTGATCCTCGCGGGCTTTACGGTCGCCTTCCTCCGCAGCGGGACGCTGGCCTCGCATTTCCCCAATCTGCCGGATGCCTACGACTCCAATGGCTTTGCCTACTGCTTCTCCGCCAGTGCGGTGACGCAGGGCATCAGCGAGCCGGACGGCTATTCGCAGGAAGCGATCGACGTGCTCCTCAGCGAGCAGGACGACCTGCCTGCCGACCGGGTGCGCACGCCAAATTTCATCTTTGTGCAGCTCGAGTCATTCTTTGACGCGAATTATCTGAAGGACCTGACGTACGGCGAAAATCCGGTCCCGAATTTCGAGCGGCTGAAGGAGACGTGCTCCAGCGGCCTGTTCTTTGTGCCGTCCATCGGCGCGGGCACGGCGAACACCGAGTTCGAGGTGCTTTCCGGCATGAATCTCGACCACTTCGGCGTCGGGGAGTATCCCTACAAGACCGTCGTCAAGAACCGAACCTGCGAATCCATGGCCTATGCGCTGCAGAGCGCGGGCTATTCCACCCACGCCATCCATAATAATAACGCCACATTCTACAGCCGCGACCGCGTCTATGCCAATTTCGGCTTCGAGACGTTCACGTCGCTGGAATACATGCACGATGTCGAGCGGAATCCGCTCGGCTGGGCAAAGGATTCCGTTCTGACGGAGGAGATCCTGAAGGCGCTGTGCTCCACCGAGGGCCGCGATCTCGTCTTCACCGTCTCCGTGCAGCCCCACGGCAAGTATCCCACGGAGCCGCTGGAGGGCGCGCGAACCATCAGGGTCACGGGGGAGGAGGCCGAATCCCGCCGCGCCGGGCTGGAGTATTACCTCTACCAGCTCAAGCAGACGGATGCCTTTGTCGCGCGCCTTGTGCGCCGGCTCTCCACGTTCAGCGAGCCGACGGTCGTCGTATTCTACGGCGATCATCTGCCGAGCTTCGGCATCACGCAGGACGAGCTGAGCTGCGGCACCGTGCAGTCCACGGAATATGTCATCTGGACGAATTTCCACGCCAAAAAGACCGACCGCGATGTGCAGGCCTATCAGCTGGCCGCCATGGTGCTCGACCGCTTCGGCGTCCACGACGGCACGATCCTGCGCTATCATCAGAGCCACGGCTACGATGAGACCGGCAGCGAGACCTTCCAGAACGGCCTGTGCATGCTGGAGTATGACATGCTATATGGCAAGCACTATGCAACGGGCGGGGAGATGGCGGTGCAGCCGATGGAGCTGCACTTCGGCGTCGACGAGATCACGCTCACCGGTGTGAGCAGCAGCGACAGCGGCCTGACCGTCCACGGCACGAACTTCACGCCGTACAGCGTCATCCTGGTCGACGGCGAGCAGGTGCCGACGGAGTATATCGACGAGCAAACGCTGGCAGCGGCGGATACGTCGCTCAGTCCGGGGGAGGTTCTGGCCGTTGCGCAGGTCTCCGCCACGGATACGCTCAAGATCCTGAGCCAGACGCCGGACTGGATCGTCCCGGCAGAAGAATCGTAAATCGTAAACAGGACCCGATGCGGCACCGGAAAGCCGCATCGGGTCCTGCTTTATCTTTACACGAGTTCGCCGAGCTCCAGAATATCCTGCGGGGTGGCGCGGCGGAGGACCGGCTTTGTCTGCGCGGGCGGGTAGGGCGCGTCCTCGGCCGTGCAGGCCTGCACCGCGACGATCCTGCCCAGCAGCTCGTGCGCATCCGGCCCGGCCGGAACGACCACAAGCTCACCGGCCTCCAGCGTCCGGTCCTCGGAGCGGTAGGGAATAGCGCGTGCCGCGCGGCTCGAATTCCACAGTGCAGTAAAACAGCGGCCCCGGCGCGGCGGCTGCGCGCGACGGGTCGAACAGCTCGCCCTCCGTATAGAAGCGCAGCAGGGTATCTGCCTCGGCGGCAAGCTCTGCCCAGCCGTCCGGAAGGCCCGTGCAGTCATAGCGGCCGGTAATGCGCTGCGACGCGCCGTCCGACCAGCGCAGCGTGAGCGCATAGCGCGCCGCGGCATCGTCCGTCCCGGAGGCAAGCGGCGGCACTGTCAGCAGTCCCTGCGGGAGCGTGTCGAGCAGGCGGGCCGCCGCGGACGGGAGCGAGCAGCGGCGCTCGGCGGTGTGCTTGCCGACGGAGCTGAGGTGTGCGATGCCCTCGCTCCGGTCGAGCACGAGCCGCTCCGTATGCTGCAGCAGGGGAGAAGCTGCGCTGCGGCGTGTATATTCCATGACGAGCCGGTCGACTTTTGCATCTGTCCCCGTGCTCCTGCGTGTGAAAAGACGTTTCATGCGTGCTCCTCCTGTTTTTCCTGTTTTCATTATAACCGGCAGTGCGTATTTGTGTCAAGAATTGCGGATTTTTCGCGAAAAGTGGGGCGTGAAGGCATTGACATTTTCTCCTGCGGGGTGTATCATACGGGCGCGGAAAAAAGTGAGTGCACCCAAATGCTAGATGCGGCTTACTTTTTCTGAAGTTACGAAAACTGGAGGAATACAATATGCGTATTGCAGCAAAGCTTGGCCTGTTTGCGGGCGGCGTTCTGTTTGGAACGGCCGGGATCCGAATCCTCAGCAGCCGTGACGCGAAGAAGGTCTATACCCACGCGACGGCCGCCGTGCTTCGTGCGAAGGAAGACGTAATGACGACAGTCACGACGCTCCGTGAGAACTGCGGAGACATTCTTGCCGATGCGAAGGCCATCAATGAAGAGCGTGCCGCCGCTGCCTGCGAGGAGATCGCGGACACTGCGGAAGAGCCCGCTGCAGAGCCTGCCGAGGCCTGAATCATGTGCAGCCGGGAAGAGACGCTCTTCCCGGCTGCGGGCAGGAGAATCCTATGAAGTGCAAAATTTTACATGAATCCAAGGGCCGCCTGCGTGTACATCTGTGCATCGGGCGGATGACGCTCCGGCAGGCGGACCTGCTGGAGTATTCCATGCGTGCCGTGGACGGCGTGGCGGCGGTCAAGGTCTATGACCGCACGCAGGATGCCGTTATCGAATATCGCGCCGCGCGCAGCGCCGTTCTTGCGGCGCTTTCCTCGTTCTCGTTCGCGGCGGCAGAGGAGGCGGGGCTCGTCCCGGAGCACACCGGCCGCGCGCTGAACCGCGAATTTGAGGACAAACTCGTCTGGAAAACGGCACTCCACTATGCCTGCAAGCTGTTCCTGCCTGCCTATGTGCGGGCGGGCATCGCCATCGTGCGCTCCGTGCGCTATCTCAAGGCCGGCCTCTCCGCCCTGCTGCACGGGAAGCTTTCTGTCTCCGTGCTCGATGCAACGGCCGTGACGGTCTCACTGGTCCGCCGCGACTTCGATACGGCAGGCTCCGTGATGTTCATGCTCGGCCTCGGCGAGCTGCTGGAGGACTGGACGCACAAAAAGTCCATCGCCGATCTGGCGGGGGCCATGGCGCTGAACGTCGACCGCGCGTGGGTGCGCGACGCAGACGGGCAGGAGCTGCTTGTCTCCGTGAAGGACATCCACGCGGGCGACTGCGTCGTCGTCCGTACCGGCAACATGATCCCGCTCGACGGCCGCGTGACCGGCGGCGAGGCCATGGTGAACCAGTCGTCCATGACGGGCGAGTCGCTCCCCGTGCGCAAGACGCCGGGCAGCTATGCCTATGCCGGAACGGTCGTGGAGGAGGGCGAGTGCCTCATCACGGTCGAAAAGACCATGGGCGGTGGCCGCTATGACCGCATCGTCCGCATGATCGAGGAGTCCGAAAAGCTGAAATCCACGGCGGAGGACCGCGCCTCCCGTCTGGCGGACCGGCTCGTGCCCTATACGCTCGGCGGAACGGCCCTCGTGTGGCTGTTTACCCGGAATATCACCAAGACGCTTGCCGTTCTGATGGTGGACTTCTCCTGCGCCCTGAAGCTTGCCATGCCGATCGCCGTGCTGTCTGCCATGCGCGAGAGCAATGCCCGGCACATGTCCGTCAAGGGCGGGCGCTTCCTCGAAGCCGTTGCCAAAGCGGATACGATCGTGTTCGATAAGACGGGCACGCTGACCTATGCGCAGCCGCGCGTGGCGGAGGTCGTTACGTTCGGCGGCCGCCGCGAGGACGATATGCTGCGTCTGGCTGCCTGCCTCGAGGAGCACTATCCGCACTCGCTGGCCAATGCCGTCGTAGAGGAGGCGCGCGTGCGCGGCCTGAACCACGAGGAATATCACTCCAGCGTGGAGTATGTCGTGGCGCACGGCATCTCGAGCACCGTCGAGGGCAAGAAGGTCATCATCGGCAGCTATCACTTCGTGTTTGAGGATGAGGGATGCCGGGTGCCGGAGGGCGACGAGGCAAAATTCGACGGTCTTTCCGATGCCTACTCCCATCTGTATCTGGCCATTTCCGGCGAGCTTGCCGCCGTCGTGTGCATCTCCGACCCGCTCCGGGCCGAGGCGGCGGATGCCGTCCGCACCCTGCATGAGCAGGGGATCGCGCACATCGTCATGATGACGGGCGACAATGAAAAGACGGCTGCCGCCGTGGCGCGCGCCGTCGGCGTGGACGAATACCACGCGGGAGTCCTGCCGGAGGACAAGGCGGCCTACATCCGCGCCCGCCGCGCCGAGGGCCACACGGTCATCATGATCGGCGACGGCGTGAACGACACCCCGGCCCTGTCCGAGGCGGATGCCGGCATCGCCATCAACACGGGTGCGGCCATTGCCCGCGAGATCGCCGATATCACGATCTCGTCGCAGGACCTGTTCGAGCTTGTGACGCTGCGCCGCCTGAGCGAGGCCCTTATGGGACGCATCGACCGGAATTACCGGTTCATCGTCAGCTTCAACCTCATGCTCATTATCCTGGGCGTGACGGGCGTCATCCAGCCGACGCTTTCCGCCCTGCTGCACAACATGTCGACGCTCGGCATCAGCCTGCGCAGCATGACGAACCTGCTGCCCGAAAAAACGGAGCAGAGCAACGCATAAAAAACGGCCCGGTGCGGAACAGAACGCTGCTTCGCACCGGGCTTTATCTATGGGTTGACGGGAGCGCCGAAAATCGGTACAATAGGAGAAAACGTCACAATAGGGAGTATCAGCAATGGAAAGCTTGATTTTTGATGTCGACGGCACGCTCTGGGATGCCGTGGCCCTCGTAGCCGAGGGCTGGAACGACGGTCTGCAGAGCATGGGCTTTGCGCCGCACTGCACGGAGCAGAGCATCCGTCCGCTGTTCGGCAAGACCATGACGGAGATCGCGCAGGTCGTGGTGCCCGGCGTCCCGCAGGAGCGGGCCATGGAGGTCATGGACCGCTGCATGGACGGCGAGATGGCGCGCCTGCGCCGCGATCCGTGCCATATTTTCTACCCCGGCGTCAAGGAAACGCTCACGGAGCTGCACAAAACGCACCGCCTGTTCATCGTCAGCAACTGCCAGCAGGGCTATATCGAGCTGCTGATGGAAAAGGGCGACCTCGGCGGCCTGATCAGCGACTTCGACTGCTTCGGGAACACGGGCCTGCCGAAGGGTCAGACGCTGCGCCTGCTGTGTGAGCGCTGCAATGTCCGCGACGCGGTCTACGTCGGCGACACGCAGGGCGACATGGAAGCGTCCGAGCAGGCGGGCCTGCCGTTCGTGTGGGCGGCTTACGGCTTCGGCAAGCCCGCGCACTGGGATAAGCGCATCGATCATTTTACCGATCTGCTGCGCCTCTGAGGCTCAGATCGTGCCATGGAGGACGAGCACGAGCACGATGCACACGGCCAGAACGGCCAGTGCGCCGAGCCACACGGCCAGACGGCGCTTGACCGGCATGCGGCCGGGCGTTTTGCTCGGCGCCAGCAGGTGCGCATGGCGCAGTCCCTGCACGACGGGCTTGTAGAGCAGCACGGTGATCGTGGCGTTCAGGCAGCCCTTGAGCAGGTTGAACGGCAGGAACACCGGCACGAGCATCGCGGCGACGTCGGCGCGGGCCGTGTGCATGTACAGCGGCGTGATGATATAATTCCACAGCAGCATGAGCACGGTCATAAGCAGCGCGCCGCCGAACAGGCCCTGCAATGGCGCTGCCCTGCGTGCGCTTTTTGCGGTAGAGTAGGGCGGCCGTGCCCGCAAAGGCGGCGGAGCTGAGGAAGTTCATCACAAAGCCGATCCAGCCCGTGGGCTGATGGTCAGCATCTCGATGAACGAGACGACAAGCGAGATGCCCAGTGCGGCCAGCGGCCCGTAGAGGAAGCCGCCGATGGCGATGACGACGTCCTTCGGCTCATAGCTGAGGAACAGGACGACCGGGAAGCGCAGCAGCGCGACTGCGACATAGGCAATGGCGCTCAGCATGGCCAGAACGGTCAGTTTTTTCATTTTTTCGTGTTTCATGGTTGCCTCCTGAGAAAAAAATACACCCGAAGGATACGATCCCTCGGGTAAACGGCAGGAAACACGGACAGGTGCGCCAGCCGATTCTTCTTTCATCCAGACTGTACTGTCGGTCCCGGAATCTCACCGGATCATGCGCAGCGCGCTCGCGGACTTTACCGCCGGTCGGGAATTTCACCCTGCCCTGAAGAGTCGTATTCGATTGGCTGCTGTCATTATAGCACGACGAAGCGAAAATGCAAGTGTTTTTTAGGATGTGGTTGAAGGCTCGGCGGAGGGCTCCGTCGGTTCTTCCGTTCCGGCCTCGGTCTCCGTTCCGGCCTCCGTTGCCTCTTGCAGAAGCCGTGGATGGCGCCGCCGGGCGCAGTGTCTGTGATGTCTCCGCCGATGATGTGCCCGTCGAGCACGAGCACGCTGGCGTAGACCGGCGCGGAGGCGTCCGGGTAATTCAAGATCTCATAGACATAGCGCGTGGCCTCCTTGCCCGCGTGCGCCGTGAGATCGAAGCCCTGACTTTTCTGCAGCGCATTGTAGCGCGAGAAGACGCGGTCGTCGGCCGACTTGGGAATGCGGACCTGCTGCGTCTGCTTCGGCGTACCGTTCACGCTCCAGCCGAAGCCCGCGAGATAGGCAAGGCGCGCGTCGTTCGTCGCTCCGTCGGGCGCGTCCGCCGATCCGCCTCCGCCGCCGGAGACGAGCGCAACGACCAGGATCACAACGGCCAGGATCAGGACGCCTGCGGCGATCAGCCGCGGCTTTGACAGCTTTGCAGTCATGACAAACATGATGTAGCTCCCCCTTAAACAGGTTTTTATGGTCACTCCAATGTATGTCCCACAGGGGACGGTTATGCCGGAAGGAGGCAGACGGATGCAGCGTCTGGACAGGTTTTTATCGGAGGCCGGTGTGGCCTCGCGCCGCGAGCTGCGGGCCATCATCCGCGCCGGGCGGGTGCGCGTCAACGACGTTCCCGCTTCGGCCCCGGAGCAGAAGATCGACGAAACATCGGACCGGGTCACGCTCGACGGCGAGGCGGTCGGCCCGCGCGGGCCGGTCGTTCTGCTGCTGCATAAGCCGACGGGCTATGTGACCTCGACGGACGATCCCCGCGATCGCACCGTGATGGAGCTGCTGCCGCCGCAGTACCGCGGCCTTGCACCCGTCGGGCGGCTGGACAAGGATACGTCCGGCCTGCTGCTTCTGACGGACGACGGACAGCTGGCGCACCGGCTCATCTCGCCGCGCCATGCGGTCTGGAAAATTTATGATGCCGTCCACGAGGGCGAGGCCGGGGAGGCGGACTGCGCCGCCTTCCGCGCCGGGCTCACGCTGCGCGACGGAACGGTCTGCCGCCCGGCTTATCTCCGCCCGCTCGGCCCCGGCCGCAGCCTTGTGGCCGTGTGCGAGGGAAAGTACCATCAGGTGCGCCGGATGCTGGCCAGCCGCGGCATGCCGGTCACGGCGCTTCGTCGAATTGCCGAGGGCGGACTCGAGCTTGGAGCGCTCCCAATGGGAATGACACGCGAGCTGACATGCGGCGAAATTCGACTTTTGGAAACTGTGGATTTTGACGAAGCCTATCTGGAAAAACTTGTACAAAAAATTAGAAATATGCTCTGAAAAACTGGATAATTTAACGAAAAAGTCGGAATCTTCCATAAAAAAGTACCTATGATTTGAAATAAAATGCCGAAAACCTATTGCATTCTGCCGAAAAAAATAGTATGATACTAGCATAATTTTGCCGAATATCGACACTTTGTCTTTGGCGTAAGGAGGACGGCTTATGTCAAGTCGTATGTTTCAGGGCGTACTGCTCCAGCTCAGCGAAGCCGCACAGACCACCATCGGTGTGATCGATGCAGAAGGGAATGTCATTTCCTGCAGCGATACCACGCTCATCGGCGAAAAGTGGCCGGATGCCGCCACGGCGGTGGCCGCCATGCTGGAGAACCCGGTGCGTGAGGAGCCGTATACGTTCTACGCGCTCAAGGGCTGGAACCCTGCCTATGGCTACTCTGCCTTTGTGCTCGGAACGGACGCGCAGGCCGAGATGCTTGTGCGCATGACGCAGGTCTCCCTGAATTCCGCAAAGGCCTATTATGAAGAAAAGCACGACAAGGGGACCTTCGTCAAGAACATCATCACGGACAACATCCTTCCGGGCGACATCTATATCCGCGCGAAGGAGCTGCATTTCCCAACGGAGCTGCCGCGCGCGGTCTATCTCGTCCGGCAGGTCGGCCGTTCGGACGTGGCCGTCGTGGAGCTGCTGCAGAGCATGTACCCCGACACGCAGCAGGACTTTGTCATCAATGTCAACGAGACGGATATCGCGCTCGTGCGTCAGGTCCCGGCGGACACGACGGGCGAGGAGCTGACCCGCGTCGGCCGCACCATTGAGGAGCGCCTGAAGTCCGAGCTGTTCGTGCGCACGACCATCGGCATCGGCACGATCTCCGAGCATCTGCGCGAGCTGGCCGATTCCTATAAGGAGGCGCAGGTTGCCATCGAGGTCGGCAAGGTTTTCGATACCGAAAAGACCGTTATCAACTATGAGAATCTCGGCATCGGCCGCCTGATTTATCAGCTGCCGACCACACTGTGCGAGATCTTCCTTTCCGAGGTCTTCCGCAAGAATTCCATCGAGTCGCTCGATCAGGAGACGTTGTTCACCATCAACATGTTCTTTGAGAACAGCCTGAATGTCTCCGAGACCTCCCGCAAGCTGTTCGTCCACCGCAATACGCTGGTCTACCGTCTGGAGAAGATCAAGAAGCTCACGGGGCTCGACCTGCGCGAGTTCGACGATGCCGTCATCTTCAAGGTCGCCCTCATGGTCAAGAAGTATCTGGCCTCCCGCGACAACCGTATGATCTGATCTTCCGCGGAACACTGCACGGCTGCAGCGCCGTTGGTACGGACATTTCAATATTTAATAATAGTTGAGTAAGAAACTGGTGTGATTTATGATCGATTTGGTAAACGTCACAAAAACATATGAGACCGGCACGCACGCGCTCAACGGCATCGATATGCACATTGATGACGGCGAGTTCGTGTTTCTGGTCGGTCCGTCCGGCTCCGGCAAGTCTACCATCATCAAGCTGCTGACGGCGGAGCTCAAACCGACGTCCGGCTCGGTGCTGGTTAACGGCTATCAGCTCGAGTCCATCAAGCGCGCGTCCATCCCCTATATGCGCCGCACGCTCGGTGTCATTTTCCAGGACTTCCGCCTCATTGAGAACAAGACGGTCTATGAGAACGTCGCGTTCGCCATGCGCGTCATCGGCGCAGCGCCGAAGGAGATCAAAAAGCGCGTGCCCTATGTGCTGGAGCTGGTCGGGCTGGAGAACAAGGGCCGCCGTCTGCCGAACGAGCTGTCCGGCGGCGAGCAGCAGCGTGTGGCCATTGCCCGCGCGCTCATCAACAATCCGACGATGATCATCGCCGATGAGCCGACCGGCAACCTCGACCCGCAGCGTTCGTTTGAGATCATGCTCCTGCTCGAGCAGATCAATGCGCTCGGCACGACGGTCATGGTCGTTACGCACGAAAAGGGCCTGGTGGACCGCTTCACCAAGCGCGTGGTCGCCATCGACGAGGGCAGAGTCGTCAGCGACGGAATGGACGGGTATTACAGCTATGAAGCACAATAATTTCAGCTTTCTCGTCGGCGAGGGCACAAAGGCGATCTTCAAGCATGGCTTTATGTCCTTTGCCGCAGTCTGCATCACCGTGGCCTGCCTCGTGATCGTCACGAGCTTCGGCCTTATCACCTATAACATCGGCCTGATCGTCGACGATCTGCAGAAGGAGAACGAGGTCCTCATCTGCATCGACGAGAGCTACACCGAGGCCGAGGCCAAGAGCGTCGGCTCCCGTATCAATCTGATCGACAATGTCGCGGATGCCCGCTTCATCTCCCGCGAGGAGGCTCTGCAGACGTTCGTCAAGGAATATGACGCCGTCATGTACGACGGCGTGACCGCCGAGACCATGCGCGACCAGTACATCGTCACGCTGGAGGACAACTCCAAGCTGCAGGAGACCATCGACGCGCTGAAGCAGGTGCCCGGCGTTGCGACCATCTATTCCGATCCGACGGTCGCCAACGCCATGTCCACGATCCGCAACGTGCTGTCCATTGTTTCGGCCTGCATCGCGGCCGTGCTGCTCATCGTGTCGCTCATCATCATTTCCAATACGATCAAGCTTGCCATGTTCGACCGCCGCGAGGAGATCGCCATCATGCGCATGGTCGGCGCAACGAACGGCTTTATCCGTCTGCCGTTCGTGGTCGAGGGCTTCATCCTCGGCCTGCTGGGCGCCGTGTGCTCGTTCTTCCTCGAATGGGGCCTGTACGAGGCCATCCGCGGCGCCATTGCCAGCTCCGGTCAGCTCAGCTTCCTCCACGTCGTCTCGTTCAGCACGGTCGTTCTGCCGGTCGCGCTGGTGTGCGTGGTCACGGGTCTGCTGATCGGTGTTGTGGGCAGCCTGATGTCCATCCGGAAATTCCTGAAGGTCTGAAATACGCGCACAGGAGGGTATACTATGTATAAGTACAGAAGAGTCATCATCTCCGTCATCGCGCTGCTGCTGGCCGCTGCGATCCTGACAGGTCTGCTTGTTACGGTCTTCGCGGCCAATTCCGCGGATATCCGCACGGAGATCAGCGGCCTGGAATCGAAGCAGGATGAGCTTGACCAGAAGAAGCAGGAGCTCGAGGCACAGATCGCCGCAAACAACACCCAGACGCTCAATGTCGTGGAGCAGAAGGCGCAGATCGATCAGGAGATCGAGCTGACGCGGCAGGAGGTCGAGAATCTGAACGAGCAGATCCGTCAGTACAATCTGCTCATCGCCGAAAAGCAGGCGGAGCTTGACCAGCTCCAGACCGATCAGAACGACCTGCTCGACCGCTATAAGCAGCGCATCCGCGCCATGCAGGAGCAGGGCGACGTGTCGTACTGGTCCATCATCTTCGGCGCAAAGACGTTCTCCGAAATGCTCAACCGCGTTTCCATGGTCGAGGAGATTGCTCAGAGCGACCAGCGTATGCTCGAGAACATGCGCCAGATCGCCACGGAGGTCCTCTCCGCCAAGGAGGAGCTGGCAGGGGAGAAGGTCTCTCTCGAGGAGAAGAAGACTGAGCTTGCCAGCGCGCAGGAGACGCTCACGGCCAAGCGCGCCGATTCCGACGAGCTGCTGCAGGAGCTTGTCTCCGATGCAGACCTGCTGCGCGAGACAAACGAGACCTATGAGGCCATGCTCGAGGATCTGACGGAGCAGATTGCCGAAAAAGAAAAGGAATACACCGATGCCAAGCGCGCTGAGGAAGAGGCTGCCAAGAACAACAGTAACGGCGGCAATAACAACAATGGCGGCGGCAATAACGGTGGCAACAACGGTGGCAACAACGGTGGCAACAACGGCGGCGGCAATGGCGGCACAAACGCCGGCGGTTTCCTCTTCCCGCTTCCCGCAGGCAGCGGCGTCGTCATTACATCCCCGTACGGTTACCGTTATCACCCGATCGACGGTGCCTATCGCTTTCACAACGGCGTTGACCTTGCCGTTGCGCAGGGTACGCCCGTCTATGCTACGAAGAGCGGTACGGTCACGACCGCAACGTTCTCATCCGGCTATGGTTACTATGTCACGATCAACCACGGCGACGGCTTCTCGTCGCTCTATGGCCACATGACGCACTATACCGTCTCGTCCGGCGACTATGTCAATCAGGGTGACCTCATCGGCTATGTCGGCTCGACCGGTTACTCCACCGGCCCGCACCTGCATTTCACGATGTTCTACAACGGTGCCACCGTCAACCCGATGGACTATGTCAGCATCCGATGAGATCGGATGCTGACCCCGCTCCGGCGGGATCCGCGTGAAAAAGCCTCGCAGAATTCGCCGCCTGCCGGCGGCGAATCAGCCTAAATCAATTTCTCCGACACTCTCACCCCGCTTCGGCGGGGTGTCGGCCGTAAAGGAGGACCTATGGAACCAAATGAGACTCCCATGGGACCGGAGGAACTCCGCCCCGAACCCCAAAAATCAAAGAAAAAAATCTTGCCGTATGTCGTCTGCTGCCTTGCCACGGCCGTGGTCGTATTCGCACTGACGTTTGTGGGCATGACGCTGCTGCAGAGCAGACAGAAGAGCACGTCGGATGATGACTATCTTGCCAAGGTGCAGGAGGTCGTGACCCTGCTCGACGCACGCTATGTCGATGGGCTGGATCATACAAAGCTCGGAGACGAGCTGGCCGCCGCTGCCGTGTCTGCGACGGGCGACCGCTGGAGCTATTACATCAGCGCCGATGAGCTTGCCGCCTATCAGGAGCAGAATGCCAATGCCTATGTCGGCATTGGCGTGACCATTCGCCTGGAAAATGAGGACGATGCCGGATTCACCGTTGCCTCCGTCACACCGGGCGGCCCTGCCGAGGCAGCCGGGCTGCAGATCGGCGATATGCTCCTTGCCATAGACGGCGCCAATATGAAGGAGCTCGGCATGGAGGAGGCCCGCAATCGCGTCCGCGGCGAGGAGGGCACGAGCCTGACGCTCACGGTGCAGCGCGGCGGCGAGACGTTCGACGTCACGGTTACGCGCGCGACCATCGAGGTCGAGGTCGTCCGGGCCGAGCTGCTGGACGGAAATGTCGGTTATCTGAAGATCAACAATTTCGATTCCGGCTGTGCCGAAAAGTCCATTGCCGCCATCGAGTCCCTGCGGGAGCAGGGCGCAACGTCTCTGCTGTTTGACGTCCGCTTCAATCCGGGTGGCCACAAGGATGAGCTTGTGGAGCTGCTGGATTATCTTCTGCCGGAGGGCCCGCTGTTCCGCTCCGTGGACTATAAGGGTAACGAGGATATCGATTATTCCGATGCGTCCTGCGTCGAGCTGCCGATGGCCGTTCTCGTGAACGGAGATTCCTATTCTGCCGCCGAGTTCTTTGCTGCGGCGCTGCAGGAATACGGCGTCGGCACCGTCGTCGGCACGCAGACGGTCGGCAAGGCAAATTATCAGCAGACCTTCGTCCTGAGCGACGGCTCTGCTGTCGCCGTTTCGACCGGCCATTATCAGACTCCGCACGGCGTCACGCTGGCGGGCGTCGGCATCACGCCGGCTATCCCGGTCGAGGTCGATGACGACACCTACCTGAAAATTTACTCCAATGCGCTCGAAAAAAGCGAGGATGCGCAGCTGCAGGCGGCCATCGCGGCCCTGACGCAAGGAAACCCTTGACAAGTGCGGCGGCAATCCTCTATAATCACAACGAATGAACGGGCTTTGCCTGATTTTGGGAGGAACATGGAATGGCAAAGAATTTAAGCTGACCAGAGAACGTCTGAAGGAGCTCGAGGAAGAGCTCAATTATCTGAAAACCACACGCGAAAAGGAAGTCGCGGAGCAGATCAAAGGAAGCCCGCTCCTTCGGCGACCTTTCCGAGAACAGTGAATATGATGAAGCGAAAAATGAGCAGGCCAAGCTATATGGCCGCATCGCAGAGGTCGAGAACATCCTGTCCCATGCTGTCGTGATCGATGAGAGCGCCGAGCAGGAGCGCGCCGGTGTCGTCGGCCTTGGCTGCACCGTGAAGGTCCGCGACCTTGATCTGGAGGAAGAGGCGACGTATGCTATCGTCGGCTCGCAGGAGGCCAACCCATGGAGTCCCGCATTTCGGACGACTCTCCGTGCGGCCGCGCCATGCTTGGCAAGCACATTGGCCAGACCGTCGAGGTGGAAGCCCCGGTCGGCACGATCCGTTTTGAGATCCTTTCCGTAGAACGATAACACAGGAGGAATACCGTGGCTAAGAATACCCAGCAGCCCGAGCTTTCCATGGTCGATCAGGTCCGCATCCGCCGGGAAAAGCTCGCGCAGCTTCAGCAGGAGGGCAGAATCCCTTCGCACAGACAAAGTTTGAATTTACCAGCAACAGCGCCGAGATCAAGAAAAACTTCGAGCAGATGGAGGAAAGGAAGTCTCCGTCAGCGGCCGCCTGATGACGAAGCGCGGCATGGGCAAGGTCATGTTCTGCGATCTGCAGGACGCTGCTTCGGCCGGATCCAGCTCTATCTGAAGATCGACGAGATGGACGAGGCGACGTTCGAGCGCTGCCGCAAGCTCGACATCGGTGATATCGTCGGTGTGCATGGCGATGTGTTCCGCACGCAGCGCGGCGAGATCTCCGTGCGCGCGCACGAGGTCGTCCTGCTTGCCAAGGCTCTGCTGCCGCTACCGGACAAGTTCCATGGCCTGACGAATCTTGAGACCCGCTATCGCCAGCGCTATGTGGACCTCATCGTGAACCCCGACGTTAAGGACACGTTCGTGAAGCGCAGCCTCATCCTGCGCGAGCTGCGCAGCTTCCTCGATGGGCGCGGCTTTCTCGAGGTCGATACCCCGATCCAGCCGCTGTTCCAGGATCAGGTGGATTTTGACACCTTCTCCAAGAGTGATTTCCGTGCCGTAAAGGTCAAGGAATGCGAAGCCGTGAAGAAGTCCAAAAAGCTCTTAAAGTTCGTTTTGGACGACGGAACCGGCACAGATCGGGTCATTTTGAGTGGTATTCACGAGTATTATGAGCCGGAAGAACTGGTTGGTAAGACCTGCATCGCAATCACCAATCTGCCTCCGAGAGCGATGATGGGTATCGACTCCTGCGGTATGCTCATCTCCGCCGTGCATCACGAAAACGGTGAAGAAAAAGCTCCCCGGCAGTTTGTAGACGAGATCTTAAAGACGCTGGGGCTGAGCGTAAACAACACGAAGGGCATCATGGATGTCTGTATGGGGCTGTCCCTCAACGACAGCTATTGGGTCGTCCCCGCCGACTTTGACGGCAAGTATGCCGATTATAACCTCTATGAAAACCGCTTCTCCGAAGCGCTGTCGCTGGTAGCTTATACCGGTGTGGGCGGCAGCCGGGAGGCATTCTCCACCTCGCCGGAGCTGACTACCAACGGTATGCTGCGGAAGGCTTGGCGGTTCGTGGAGGGTGACGGCATTTATCTCTATAAGGGCGGCACGGAGGGCGTGCCCAACGCCGGACGCGAGCCGTACAGCGAATATTATGCCTGTCAGATCGCAGATAAGATGGGCATCGGCTGCGTACAGTACGACTTGGAAAACTGGAAAGGGATCCTTGCTTCCAAGTGCCGGCTGTTCACGGATATTGATACCTCTTTCGTCCCTATCGGGCGTATTCTCCGCAAGACGACGCTGAAAGCCTGCCTTGATTATTACAAGACCTTGGGCGACGAGTTCTACGAGCAGCTTTGCAGTATGCTGGTTTTCGATGCCCTGATTTACAACGAGGACAGACACTTCGGCAACTTCGGCTTGCTGCGGAACAATCACACGGGTGAAATTATCGCCCCTGCACCCATCTTCGATAACGGCTTGTCGCTGTTCAACTACGCGATGCCGGATGATTTCAAGAACCTGAGTGCGTATGCAAAGACCCGTTCCAATCCCTACCGCATTTCCTATGAGGATGTGTGCAAAGAGGTAATGGGTGCAAAGCAGAAAGCGCAGCTGCGGCGAATGGTGGACTTCAAGTTCACCCGTCATCCGTCCCTCAATTTGCCGGAAGAACGGCTGACAGCCATTGAAAAACAACTTGGAGAGCGTACAAGAGAGCTGCTCTCCATTCCGGTTCAGAGAAGCGCAAAGCGCACAAACGAGCCGGAAAGATGATCCGTCTGCGGTATGGGAGGAGCATCCCCATACCGCAGATACATACTGGGAACTTGACGGTAGAAAAAGTCACAATATCGTCGTATAATATGCTTAAATCAGAATGACAAATCATGGGAATCGTGATTTTCGCGCCGGAGAGAGGAAAAGGGTATGGCAAACAAGGACTTCGCCTATTGTTGGATCGTGCGTTTAAGGTGGACGGAGTATCCTGTTTGCACAACGATTTTGAGGATGCCCGCATTGCTGCATATCGTATCCACAAAGCGGTTGGTTTTCGGGAAACCGGAACACTTGACCGAATCATTCATTTAGAATTAACCCGGGAAGATTATTTGAAAGGCATTTCTGTCTGCTGCGACAAATGAGGACTTTATCGGGATAAATTCCAGTTTGTCGAACTGAATATAAGGATGATCCGTCTGCGGTATGGGAGCATCCCCATACCGCAGATACTTATCAGCCGCCCATACAGACCAGTATGAGATTCCCGTAAAAAATACCACCTATGTTCTTAAAACAACCACCTATCGAGAATCGGTAGAAATCGGTTCTTGATTTTCCTATACTGCCTTGTGCGAACAGCTTATCGGCGGCAACAACCTCGGCGCAGTGCAGAAGTCTATCATTGACCGCTGTACGGCAAGCGTCTACCGCACCTATCAACAGAACAACTACACCGGCGAAGTGCCGACCTTGCAGGACTTCCGGGCGGAGCTTCTCAAGCAGCCCGAACCCGAAGCGCAGGAGATTGCTCTTGCCATCGAGCTGTTTACCAACGGTTCTCTGAACACCTTCGCCAAGAAAACCAATGTGGACACGGATAACCGCCTGATCTGCTATGACATCCTTGACCTCGGCAAGCAGCTTATGCCCATCGGTATGCTGGTCGTCCTCGACTCTATCCTGAACCGTATTACGCAGAACCGAGCAAAGGGTAAGAACACCTTTATCTTCATTGACGAGATCTACCTTCTGTTCCAGCACGAGTACAGCGCAAACTTCCTGTTCACCCTTTGGAAGCGAGTGCGAAAGTACGGTGCTTATGCGACCGGCATCACGCAGAATGTGGACGACCTGCTTCAGTCCCACACGGCAAGAACGATGCTGGCAAACTCAGAGTTTATCGTGATGCTCAATCAGGCATCCACGGACAGATTGGAGCTTGCGAAGCTACTGAACATCTCGGACACCCAGCTCTCGTATATCACCAATGTGGATGCCGGTCACGGACTGATCAAAGGTCGGCTCCAGTCTTGTCCCGTTTGCCAATAAGTTTCCCAAAAACACGAAGCTCTACAAGCTGATGACTACCAAACCGGGCGAGGGTGCTTAAATTCTTCAAAAAAAGGTATTGACTCTGACGCTGCGTAATAGTTTATGCTATAATTACCACGAAGGAGGATGATACCAATGATGACCGTCAATGAGGTGAGCAAGCTCACGGGGGTTAGCATTCGTGCCTTGCAGTACTATGACAAAATCGGTTTACTGCATCCGGCGGAATATACCGAAGCGGGCTATCGGCTGTATGACGATACAGCTCTGGAGCGCTTGCAGCAAATATTGCTGTTCCGTGAGCTTGAATTCTCTCTCAAAGAGATTCAGTCCATTCTTCAAAGTCCGGACTTTGATAGGGATCGGGCATTAGATCAGCAAATATGCTTGCTCACATTGAAAAAGAGCATATCGAAAACCTTATCACCTTCGCTCGTGGACTAAAACAGGTTGGAGGAACGAATATGGACTTTTCTGCATTTGATACGGCAAAGATGGATGAATACGCTACGAAAGCAAAAGAAAAGTGGCAACACACCAATGCCTATCAGGAATATACGCAAAAGAACAAGGGGCGCTCTAAGGATGCAGAAGAAGCGCTTGCAAGAGGACTGATGCTGATCTTCTCTGATTTTGGCAAATGCAAGGATGGCGATCCTGCATTGCCGGAAGCGCAAGATTTGGTGAAGCGCTTACAGGCATATATCTCAGAGAATTATTATCAATGCACCCCTGAAATACTGCAAACTCTTGGTGCAATGTATGGAGCTGGAGGTGAATTTACCGAGAATATTGATAAAGCAGGTGGGGAAGGAACTGCAAAATTTGTCGAGCGTGCAATCTCTATCTACTGCAAATAAACAAGACAAACCTTATAGGCACTCGCTGACTTCAGCGGGTGCCTACTCGCTTTATGAAAGGAAACGCAATGAAAAAGAAAATCTGTACAATTCTTATTGCGGTGCTTGTAGCTGTTCTCGGCACAAGCACCTATTTTATTATCGATCACTACAAGGAGTCGAATAAGCAAGCTGCGCTTTATGGCGAGCTGGCTGAACTTGTAGACGCTGCGGCACAGACGGATGCTGCAACGGAACCGGCGGAGCAGATTCCATACTCCGAGGAAAAGATGCTCCTGCCGGAGCTTGCAGAGCTTTTATCAGCAGAACGGCGATTTGGTGGGCTGGATCAGCATTGCAGATACCAACATCAATTATCCGTGATGCAGTCGGTGAATGAGCCGAATTTCTATCTAAAGCACGGCTTTGATAAGGAATACTCCGACTATGGCTGTCCCTATGTGCAGGAGGATTGCGATGTGCAGGAGCCGTCCTCTTCTCAGACGAAGATTCCGGCACTGGAATGAGTATGCAGACCGTTGTGCAGGAAATCAATACCGAATACGATACCAAGCTGCAAGAGGAAAAGAACTCGGTATCCTATGATGTTCTTGAAATGAGTGGCAGCAGAGCCGTTTGGAAAGAGGTGCTTGCCGTTTACTCTGTAAAAACGAATACGGATCAAGATAACCCCCAAGAGGTTGCCACAATGGACGATGGCAAAAAGCAACTCTTAAAAGACATCTTTTGGGAGATGAATCAAATATCTTCCCGAACATAGAGCAAGACCGAAACAGTTATTACCGAAACCGATGACGGACACGGTAATATCGTGGAAACGGAAACCACGGTCACACAAACCTATCTGTATATTACCGTCAGCCACAAGACTGCCGAGGAAATGGCGGCGCAATATGGTTTTAACGAAGAACAGAAAGGCTACCTCGCTGAACTGCTTGCAGATGAAAACAATTACCTTTGGTCACAGGTGCTTTACGGCATTACAGGCGGCGACGGACAGATCGTGACCGTTGCACTCTCTCTGGTTGGCAATGTGGGCGGTCAGCCGTATTGGTCGTGGTACGGTTTTAACTCCCGTGTAGAATGGTGTGCTTGCTTTGTATCTTGGTGTGCCAACGAGTGCGGCTATATCGACGCTGGAGTTATCCCAAAATATGCAGGCTGTGTCAACGGAGTACAATGGTTTAAGGATCGTGGACAATGGCTGGATGGCAGCGCCGAGCCTGCCCCCGGAATGATTATTTTCTTCGATTGGGCAGACGAAAGTGGTCAGGATGGATTATCAATGAGTATTCTATCGGTTATTACGAGATTCTTGGCTACGGCGCACCTGCCTATTAAAATACACAAGCCGCCTGCATTTTGCAGGCGGTTGGATTACATATCAGAAAGATATTGTGCCGGTTTGAAAACTAAAAGTCTCAAAATACAGACTTAATAATTGCGATTTCACTCTCAAAGTGCTATAATACAAACTATATTTGGGTGGAGGTGCGGAAATGAAAGTACGGTACAACAAACTTTGGAAACTTCTGATTGACAAGGGAATGAAAAAGAGTCAATTACGAGAAGCGGTCGGGGCAAGCAAAAGTACATTTGCGAAACTCGGAAAAAATGAAAATGTTACCCTTCCCGTGCTGTTGAATATATGCGAATACTTAGAGTGTGATTTTGGCGACATAATGGAAGCCGTACCCGAAAATGAGGTGTAGGATCAATGAACAAGAAGATTTTAATTGTGGATGACGAAAAAGAAATCGTTGATCTGCTTGAAGTGTATTTGAGTAACGATGGTTATTCAGTATATAAATGTTATAATGGGTTAGAGGCGATGAAATGTATCGAACAGTCGCAGATTGATTTAGCGATACTTGATATTATGCTGCCGGATATTGATGGTTTTCGACTTTGCCAAAAAATTCGGGAAAAGTTTTACTTCCCTATTATTATGCTTACCGCCAAAATTGAGGATAGCGACAAGATTATGGGGCTTACGATTGGTGCGGATGATTATATAACGAAACCGTTTAATCCTTTAGAGGTTGTGGCAAGAGTAAAGACGCAATTAAGGCGTTATCAGAGCTATAACAGTCCTAATTTGAGCCAATCCGAAGAAAAAGACGAGTATGACATCAGAGGTCTACTGATAAACAGAGTCAGCCACAAGTGCTACTTGTATGGCAAAGAAATAGCCTTGACTCCGTTGGAGTTTTCTATTCTGTGGTATCTGTGCGAACATCAGGGTAAAGTTGTCGCCTCGGAGGAATTATTTGAAGCCGTGTGGAAAGAAAAGTATCTTCGCAACAGTAACAATACGGTAATGGCGCACATTGGGCGGCTTCGGGAAAAATTGAATGAACCTTCAAAAAATCCGAAGTTCATTAAAACTGTTTGGGGGGTAGGGTATGAAATTGAATAAAAAAGAAAAAAACTATCTGCTCTCTACCTTGTTCAAAGGGTATGTAATTCAATGTGCGATTTGCTCTGTGCTTATTTTAGGCGGTACTTTTCTTTTAGGAATTATGGCAGAGGAAATTCTCCGCAAGTATGTTTTGTATTATTACTTGTATTACAGAACAGTATATCTTTATATAGTGGCTGTAATCGTGTGGGGTGGCTGTATTATATACTTGACATACCTACTTTTGAAAAAAGTAGTCGCCTACGTGTACGAGGTACAGGCTGCGACAGGAAAAATGTTCGATCAGAATGTCAGTTACATTGAAATGTCCCCGGAGTTGAGTGAAATCGCCGCTAACATCAATCAGTTAAAACAAGAGGCTGAAAGTAATGCAAGGCTTGCAAAAGAAAATGAGCAGCGAAAAAATGACCTGATTATGTATCTTGCACACGATTTGAAAACACCGCTTTCTTCTGTAATCGGGTATCTTACTTTACTGCGTGATGAATCGCAAATCTCAAAGGAACTTCGAGAAAAGTACCTTTCAATCACTCTTAGTAAGGCAGAACGGTTAGAGGATCTGATTAACGAGTTTTTCGAGATAACACGATTCAATATATACGATATTACATTACAATACACGAAAATCAATTTAACTCGCCTGCTGGAGCAACTTGTATATGAATTTAAGCCTATGCTCAACACAAAGAATTTGCAATGTAATCTTTGTGTTGATGATGATATAATGCTTCGATGTGACGCAGACAAAATTCAGCGTGTTTTTGATAACCTTTTGAGAAATGCGGTTATCTACAGTTTTGAAAATACGGATATCACGATCAGCGCACAATGTCAGGAAGATACGGTCAGCATTATTTTTTGTAACCACGGCGATACTCTGCCGGAAGAAAAGTTAAACAGGATTTTCGAGCAGTTTTATCGGCTTGACGCAGCGAGAAGTACAAGCAGTGGAGGAGCTGGATTAGGTTTGGCGATTGCAAAGCTGATTGTTGAACTACACAATGGTACAATCGTTGCAGAGAGCCAAGAGGATCAAAACAAGTTTTCAATTACTTTGCCGTTGGCGTAGGAAAATTGTAAGAATTTGCATAGAAAAAAAGAGGAACATCTTACGAGCAATCAAGAAAATGCGGGCTTCTGTTTTGGTACAATAAAAGTATCAAGATAGAGGCTCGTATTTTTTGTGATACAGCATAAGGAGGAATGATGAAGTTGCTAAGAAAGCAAATGCTGCTATGTTATATTTTGTTTCTTGTATTTACGCTATCTGCCTGCTCTGCAATTGGGCAGACAGACGAAAACAATCTTACAGATAGCGCAACATCCGCAGAAAAAACGGTATCAGTTGTACGAGGGACAATTACTCCAACCGTTTCAACGCAAACGACTATTGTTCCGGCAGTACCGTTTATTATTTCCTCACCCGAAAATGGCATATTTAATACAGAGGTAGAATTAGAAGAAAAAATCACTGCCGGGCAAATTATTGGAACTGTGAACGGCAAAGAATTGAAATCTCCGGTGGATGGTACAATTACCTCTATTGCCCCATCCAATGAAAGCGTACCGAGTAATTATCCCGTAGCGATAGTGCAATATACAGGATTTGCCCTCAATGTAGAGGCAGATAATTTTTTGAGTACCTTACCGGAGTATGCAGAGTTGAAAGCAAAATTTCAAGTATATGATGGTGTAGGACCAACCGATATGATTGCCGTGGTGTCGCCTGCCGCAGATGAAAATGCGTTTACGGGAATCGTGCCGCAAGAGGGCATTCTGCAATGCTTGATCAGTCAAACAGTCAATGTGAAATCGGGGCAAAGTGCAACGGTAGTCATAACGGCGACAACGAGAAATGATGTCCTTATATTGCCGCTGTCGGTAATAGCGGGTAGACAAGGGACGGGATTGGTTACTGTAATTACTCCGAATGGAGAAAGAGTGGAAACAAAAGTGACATTGGGTGTGACAGACGGAGCCAATATAGAAATACTGTCCGGCTTAGAGGAGGGCGATGTAGTTTCTGCTACTCCGCCAAACCTTGATCCGAGGGGAATTTGATAAAATGAAAGGAATTTCCGAAAAGACTTTAATCAAAATAAAGGATTTGAAAGCAAGCGTCAAATTGAATAATAGCGATAGGCTGACAACAGTAACCAACGCTAATATGGAGTTGCAACGAGGGCGCAGTTATGCCATTGTCGGAAAGTCCGGCTCAGGCAAAACAAGCCTTATATCCATTATTGGCTTGTTAAATCGGGAATATGAGGGCGAGTACCTTTATGATGGTATATCTATTTCTGCTTTGAAAGACCGTGATCTGTCTATACTGCGAGCCAATAATATCGGATTTGTATTTCAGAACTACTCTCTGATCAAGCACTTGCGGGTATGGGAAAATATCGAATTACCCCTACTCTATGCCAAAAAGTCGTTTACCGCCAAACAGCGTCACGAGATAATTACAGGCTTGCTAAAAAGTGTCGGCTTAGAAAGCAAGGAAAATGATTACCCAATCAATTTGTCCGGCGGTGAACAACAAAGAGTTGCAATCGCAAGGGCGCTTGCAGTATCTCCGGAAGCCATTTTATGTGATGAGCCTACGGGAGCGTTGGATAAAAAGACGGGAACGCAGATTATGGAACTGTTGCACAGCGTCGTAAAGAAAAGGAATTATGCTGCTGTTGGTTACGCACGATCCTGATATTGCAGATACCTGTGATGCGATTTTTGAAATGGATGGAGGGAGGATAACTTGTGCTAAAAATGATACTTAAAGACCTTCGTCTGTCTCCACTTAGAAGTATTCTGACAAGTGTTTCAATGCTTGTAGGCATTATCGCAATGATTGGATCGGTATTAGTTGGTACGCTTGGACGGGAGTATTTGATTTCCGTAAACGCACAGGTATATGGCTGGTCACCTACTTACTCATTCGTGATAACGAAATCCGATTTTCACGATAGAAATAAAATGGAACAATTATTCCAGAGATTTGAAGCCATTGATGATGTAGCCGCTGTTACTTTTTCTATGGGAGAGGATATTCGATTTGCACCAATGAAAGATTTAACGCCAATACCGCCGAATGATGTTTACCAAAACCTGATGGCTTTTGATGTAGTTTGCACCACGGAGGCATATAGTCAAGTCTATAATCTTCCAATGACATCCGGTAGATGGTTAGAGCCTTCGAGTGAGGGCGGATCGCTTGAAGTGGTCATAAACAAAGAAGCTAAAAACTATTTTAATGATTCGCCCTATGCTGCAGGAAATGTAAAAAGCACACTTTCGTTAACCCCATTCAATATTGTCGGAGTAGTAAACGATGGCAGGGATTTTCCGACTATCTATGCGGATTCTGCGGCGATCCTCAATTTTGCGCCAGCAATGTGGCAAGTACAAAATGCAAATGTGTATTGGCATCCCACAACAGGACTGACAATCGAACAGATACATTCTGCCCTTGGCGACATTTTGACTGATACCATTGGCGGTTACTGGGAAAGTGCTGGGCGGAGTGATATTGGAGATACCTATGATTCGGTATTGTCCATACTGCAATTAGGGCTTTTGGTTACTTCGCTTTTGTTGCTGTTTGTTTCCATATTAGGGCAGATCAATATCGGACTATCTTCATTGGAACAGCGCACACATGAGTTGCTGATCCGCAGAGCGATAGGTGCTTCACGAACAAATATTGTGGCATTGGTTTTAGGCTCACAGTTGATTTTATCAATATTCGTTTGCCTTGCAGCTATTTTGATTTCGCTGATTTTGGTGCATCGTATTGGAGCGTTGCTCCCTGTGGATTCCCCGGTGGGAACACCGAGTTATCCAATCAGCGTTGCTGTTGTTGCAGTTGCTGTGTCTGTGCTTACAGCATTATTGGGCGGATTATTACCAGCATGGAAAGCATCAAAATTAGAGCCTGCATTGGCTCTTAGATAATAAAACTCAATTCAAGGAGGAAACAAAATGAAACGAACAATCTCAAAATCCGAAAGACCGTACAGACTGTTACTGTGTGTTATGATTTCTTTGCTGGTGATTATGCTGGCAGGCTGCTCCACTTCTTCGGACTCCGACACAAACACAAGAGGTTTCACGGACTTTGCTACCATTGAAGAAGAATACCTAACGACCATTGAGAGTTTGAATTGGCCGGAGGGAATTACGCCGCCTGATGCTTTGGAAGGCGAAGATACGGGAGCGTCTTTTCAGATAGGATATGGCGATACAAGAGCATCTAACCTTTGGGAACATTCTTGGATGCAGGAATGGCTTGATACTTACAATACGGATTCGGAAAGGGCGGCAAAAGCCTTAGCTGAACTCGAAAAAGCCTTTGATATGCCTTATATGGGAACAGATCGCTGTGATGACGCCACACGCAAATATCTTCGTGATAATATTGATAAAGCTAAGTTGGGAGATCCGTCTGGATTTACAGAGTGTATTCAGACAAATTATGCCGATTAAAAAATGGCACATAGGAGTTTTGGGGTTGGGAGGTGAGCACATATATGCAGAGAAAACGCCGTAAGAAAAAACGATTTGGAGTATTTTTGTTTTTGCTTGTAGTTTGTATCGGCATAGGTATAATGTTTGTGCCGTGGGCAATGCAGCCGGAAAATTTCAGAGAGGTAAAGAATAAAATAAATGGTTTTCTCTACAAAGAAGATTTTCCTGACTCTTATAATGCAAAATCGCTGATTTTGGTGGATTGTTCTGATGATGAAATATTTGTTTCAAAAAACGAGAACGAGCCACAAATTCCTGCAAGTTTAGCCAAGCTGTTTGTTATTGAGTATGCGTCAACTTTAGCAGACCTTGATAGTATCGTTGTTGCAGACTATGGTGCTATTTCACTCACGAAACCTGGCTCGTCTGTTGCTCAAATCAAGGAAAAAGAATACTTTTTACACAATCTATTTGCGGCAATGTTAGTACCGTCAGGGAATGACGCAGCTTATGTGGTTGCTGATTATTGTGGAGGATTACTTTCGCCGCAAGCAGAAAGCTGTCAAGAGCGTGTGAGGATTTTTATGGAGAACTTAAACCTGCATTTGCAACAGCAGGGGTACTTAGACACAGTTTTATATGATCCGAGTGGTTTTGATATGGAGGATCGTATTATCTCACGCAATAAATCTTATGTTGTCCAAGACAAAAAACTAA
>VOFH01001458.1_pt1 | contig 42654 bp, 51 predicted proteins | sample 5384091 | NCBI WGS metagenome assembly VOFH01 (sample SAMN12384727, study PRJNA508395) | human gut metagenome | isolation source: healthy gut G | host: Homo sapiens
GCGGACTTTGTAGTGATGAGCACGACACCATTGGAAGCTCTTGAACCGTAAAGTGCAGATGCCGAAGGACCTTTTTAGGATAGAGATGTTTTCGATATCATCCGGATTGAGAGAGGAAAGCACATCACCATAGTCGTATCCTCCCCATTTCCCTGCTCCTTCCAGTTCGGTGTTGTCTACCGGCATGCCGTCGATAACATACAATGGTTGGTTGGAACCGCTCAATTGTGAGTTACCACGTATGATGACTCGTGTGGAGCCTGAAGGTCCTGCCGTGGTGGAAGAAATATCTACGCCTGCCACTTTTCCGGAGATAGCAGACATTACATTCTGCTCGTTACCGGCAGTCAGTGTTTCGTTGTTTACTGAAGATACGGCATATCCTAAAGCTTTCGCTTCCCGTTTGATGCCGAGTGCTGTGACCACCACTTCGTCTATTTTTACAGTATTTTCTTCCAGGACTATTGTTAGTGTGGACCTTCCCTCCACCTTGACTTCCATAGATTTCATACCGATGTAGCTGACGTGTAGTGTAGCGTTGCGTGACGATGCTTTAATACTGAAATTACCGTTTATATCCGAGATGACTCCGATATTATTGGTTTTATCCTGAATAGTGGCACCGATAATGGGTTCTTTGTCTGCTCCGATCACTTTGCCGGACACCACAAAATGGTTTTGAGCAAATATTGTCAGGCTGAAGCAGCATATGTATACCATTAGAAAAAACTCCTTAGGAAAATTCTTCTTTCGGACGAATGGAATGAATGAATTGAGTTTTTCACTTTTGTATCTTTTAGGGTTAGTAATTAGTTCTTTTTGAAAATACGTACATAGTCAATTTCCATCTCCAGAGGAAATTTATCCAGATCTATACCGTACCGGCTTCCCCAGGTTCCACCGACAGAGACATTGATAATCAGGTACAGCTCGTTGTTGAAAGGCCAGAAACGAGGATCGTCTTTTTGCGACGGGGTGAAAGTCAGATAAACATTTGACGGGTCGTCTACATAAAATTCTACTTTTTCGTCTGTCCAGTTCATTCCGTAAATATGGAAACTCGTTTCTACATCGTTCACCATGATAGTGCCAGATGAAACATTTGTTTCTTCTTTCGGATCAGCAAGTGTCGCGGTAGTGTGAGCGGTGCCATGAATCTTGTTCTTTTCATAGGCCACATATTCCATCATATCCAGTTCGGAATAGTAGGGGTATGCATTTTTACCATAAAACCAGATCGCGGGAACAGTACCTTTTACTCCGGGTACTTTGGCACGTACTTCCACACGACCCCGATTAATTTCTATTTTTCCTTTCGTCATGATGCGTGCAGAGGTAAAATCACCTTTTTCTTCTCCGGTTTTCCCGTCTAACTTTAAGGCTCTTATCACTAACTTTCCATCTCTGATAAAGGAGTTCTCAGAACTGCTCGTGTAATTCTGTTTCTCGCTGTTACCCCATCCTTCGGTACCTATATCGTAGTTCCAGGCCATTTTGTCGAGAGTATAGGAAGTGAACTCATCATTCCACCAGAGATATTCGCCTTGCTGATGGTAATAAGAGTCGTTGTCGACCGTTATTGTTTTGGTAATCGAGCCCTTTTGTGAATTCCATTCACTTGTCAGGGTAACTTCATAAGTTCCTTTTTGTTCGAAATAACATACGACACTTCTACCTGTCAATCGTAAGTTCTTGCTGGGAATGGACCATTCAAATGATGCATCTTTTGCATCTCCGTCCGTAATAGCTGTCAGGGTGACAAAGTTAGAGTTGTTTTCCATCTGTATTGTTTGGAAAGATAGAGGTAACGTATTTCCTGCGTCAGAGTCATTGCATGCGAAGCATAGAAACAGCATGCATACATAAATTATACCTTTATTCATAATCTGCACATTTAAATTAGTGATTCATAATATTATTTTAATTGGTAAAAATGAAAATATAGTTTTTCAGACGTCTTTTATATCTGCAAAAGTATGAGTAATTTTAGTCTATTTACGCACAATTTGCGCAATTGAATCTTCATTCTGCGCAAGATTATGGGATAATTGTGTTAAAACAATAAATAAAGTATGGGATGGTGGTTTAGATAAACTTCAAAAAGCAGTGTGATGGCTTCTTCGAAAGGTGTAATCTAATGAGTGGGAATTCTCTTCTTTTTCTTTTTTTATTCCATCGTCGAACTTCCTACATTGTGTATAATCGAATTCCGTTTTTGGCGATATTCGATAGGTGAACAACCCTTGTACTTTTGAATACACGTGAAATGTTATTATAGTCTTTGAAACCTACCTCTATGGCTAAATCGGTTAGTGGACGATCTGTCGTGAGTAGTAAGTCTGCAAGATGATTACACCGGCAATTCAGTATATATTGATAGATGGAAGTATTCAGTGTATTCTTGAATTTCACTTCAAAGTTTCGGCGGGATAGCGGAATATTCGCAAGCAGGGATTCTATAGTCAGGTCGGAATTATAATGAGTATCTATATACTTCACAACTTCCAGTATATAGGGATCTTTGATATTGTGCTTTTCCGTAGATTGTCGCAATTCGATACGGATAGGGTTGATAACAATATTGAAAGTACCCTCATGTTCTTTCTTTATTTGTCGGTGGACCAGTCTGCCGATAGAATATCCTCCCTTTTCTACTTCGAGTTCTATGGACGAAATAGGAGGGTCGGAGATATTACACATCAGTTCATCGTTATCCACGCCTAATAAAGCGATTTCTTCCGGAATCGGTATGTTTGTCATTCGGCAAGTTTCGGAAATGAACAGGGCATGTGCATCATCACAGCAAAATAAGGCAACAGGTTTGGGGAGTTCCTGTAGCCATTGGCTGACTTCCATCCTTATTTCATCTTCCTGTTTATCAGATTCAAAACTGAAAAAGTCGCCTCCGATACGTTTCACTTCTTGATGGTAGCCTTGACGGCGTTCATCGGACCAGACCACTCCTTTGATACCGAAATAAGGCGAAATTCCGAAACATCCGTTTGGCAAAAATTGAGCGGCCATCCTGCCCGTACCTTTATAATCGCCTGTCAAATTGGAGTAAGTAACGCTTCGGTGATGGTAGTTTTGCAACACAACAGGTATGTTCAGTTCTTTCTGCAAATCAATCGTATCATTAGTGCCATTGTCCGATAATGGCATCCGCTTTCCATTCTTTCGCCCATTTCAAAATACCTTGTTCTCCATACATGGCACTGTAATAGGAAGGAGGCGATAAAAAGCCAAGGACCGTTCTCTTTGGAATACTGTACAAGACCCCGTAGCAGTTTCCTGTCAAATTCGCTGGAATAGTCTATTCAGCAGAAGTATTTTGATCATAGTTTTATGTTTTTCTTTAAATGTATTGTAGGGATGGTACAAATATATAAGAAAACTTTGATTTCCTATAATAAAGACTTAATTTTGTTGCAGCCAACACTTATCTGACACCCGGGTCTCATGAGCACTGACACCCGGGTGTTGGTATGTCTGAGACCCGGGTCTCAATGGTGTTGACACCCGGGTGTCAAATAGAACGCGAGTATAAACGAAAAAAGAAAGGAGTATAGACGATGGCAGTGCCTTATGTAGTGAGAAAGAAAGCCGATTTAACATCGGGAGAAAGAAAAGAATTATGGTATGGTGTACCCAAAAAACTGATAGATCCGATTCGGAATAGAGAATTTGCCGAGTACATGGAAAAACGGAGTGGATTCCATCGTGGGCAGATAGATGGTATATTGACGGAAATGGTTGATGCTATTCGTAGTTTATTGTCTATCGGACAGCCGGTTACTATCGAAGGACTTGGCACATTCCATACGTCACTGACCAGTCCGGGATTTGAACGTCCCGAACAGGTAACTCCGGGAAAGGTGTCCGTTTCACGTGTCTATTTCGTGGCTTGTCCTGAATTTAGCCGGGAAGTGAAAAAAAAATGAAATGTATGCGTATTCCTTTTTAATCTGTATATGCCCGAAGAGATGCTTACCAAAGAAATGAAGATAAATTAATACCCTCTCTGTCTTATTTATGAGATAAATCCCTATCTTTGTGGCACTTTTTACGAAAAAAGGTAATTCAAACTAATAGATATAGAAAAGAAAATGGCACAAGAAGACGTTTTTAAGAAACTTGTATCGCACTGTAAAGAGTACGGCTTCGTATTTCCTTCAAGCGATATCTACGACGGACTAGGCGCTGTGTATGACTACGGTCAGATGGGCGTTGAATTGAAAAATAATATCAAAAAATACTGGTGGGACAGCATGGTGCTGTTGCACGAAAACATTGTCGGTATCGACTCTGCCATATTTATGCACCCTACTATCTGGAAGGCTTCCGGACACGTTGATGCATTCAATGACCCATTGATTGACAACAAAGATTCCAAGAAACGCTATCGTGCCGACGTACTGATTGAAGAGCAGTTGGCTAAATATGACGATAAAATCAATAAGGAAGTAGCGAAAGCTGCCAAAAGATTCGGAGAAAGCTTTGATGAGGCTCAATTCCGTTCTACCAACGGACGTGTGTTGGAACATCAGGCTAAGCGAGATGCTCTTCATACCTCGCTTTTCGCAAAAGCACTGAACGACAATAATCTGGAGGAACTTCGCCAGATTATTATTGATGAAGAAATCGTATGCCCGATCTCAGGTACTAAGAACTGGACAGAGGTTCGTCAATTCAATCTGATGTTCTCTACCGAAATGGGTTCTACTGCCGATGGCTCTATGAAGATTTACCTTCGTCCGGAAACGGCACAAGGTATTTTCGTAAACTACCTGAATGTACAGAAAACAGGTCGTATGAAAGTTCCTTTCGGTATTGCACAGATCGGTAAGGCTTTCCGTAACGAAATCGTTGCCCGTCAGTTCATCTTCCGTATGCGTGAGTTCGAACAAATGGAAATGCAGTTCTTCGTAAAACCGGGAACAGAGCTTGACTGGTTCAAGAAATGGAAAGAAATCCGTTTGAAATGGCATAAGGCTCTGGGCTTCGGCGATGCAAGCTACCGTTATCATGATCACGATAAATTGGCGCATTATGCAAATGCTGCAACTGACATCGAATTCCTGATGCCGTTTGGCTTCAAAGAGGTAGAAGGTATCCACTCCCGTACCAACTTCGACTTGTCACAACATGAGAAGTTCTCCGGAAAGAGCATTAAATACTTCGACCCTGAACTGAACGAATCATATACTCCGTATGTAATCGAAACTTCTATCGGTGTAGACCGTATGTTCCTTAGCATTATGAGCGCCGCTTATTGCGAAGAACAACTGGAAAATGGTGAAAGCCGTGTTGTTTTGAAATTGCCTGCTGCTTTGGCTCCGGTGAAACTGGCGGTTATGCCGTTGGTGAAGAAAGACGGTCTGCCTGAAAAAGCGCGTGAGATCATTGATGACCTGAAGTTCCATTTCCATTGTCAATATGACGAAAAAGATAGCATCGGCAAGCGTTACCGCCGTCAGGATGCAATCGGTACCCCGTACTGTGTAACAGTCGATCATCAGACATTGGAAGATAACTGTGTGACATTGCGTAACCGTGATACCATGCAGCAAGAACGTGTGGCTATCTCTGAACTGAATAATATCATTGCAGACAGAGTAAGCATCACTTCTCTATTGAAAACTTTACAATAAACCTTTGACGAATGAGTAAAAAGATCTATTTATTTTCTTTAGTATTGCTGGCTCTGACGTTTACCGCTTGTAGCGAAACGGAAGAGACCGGACGTTATGACAATTGGCGTGCGCGTAGTGAGGCTTTTATTGATTCAATAGCCAATGTGTATGCTGGACAACAAAATGGCAGCATAACAGTCACGGATGAAAAAGAGAAACTTTATCCTTTTACGGATTTGACGAATGGGCAGACAATATATGCCAAGAAAAGAATTTCCAGAGACGGCGTGAAGGATGACGAATAAACCTGTATATACTTCTAAGGTAAGTGCATATTATCGTATGTCTTATTTTAATGGTGACGTTGTTCAACAGAATTTTGCAGGAACAGAGCCTGACGAGTTTGATGTGCCTTCGGAATTCTTATTGAATGAAGTGATCTCAGGCTGGGGTATACGCTAACTGAAATGGCAGAAGGAGAATTTTGGACTTTGTATATTCCTTACCAGAGTGGATATGGTTCCGGTACAGGTAGCGATGGTTCTTTACAGGCTTATTCGGCACTAGTCTATGATGTAAAATTGGATAAGATTGTAGAACGATAATCTTCTCAAGAATAAGGAAAATAAATAAGGTGTTGGTCATAAGGGATACAACACCTTATTTGATTTTATACTACTTTCTCTCACCTGTAAATGAGTCGGAATGACCACTTGCTTGACAGCCTTATCCCCTTTAATCTGCTCAATCAACAACCGGCAGGCAGTTTCTCCCATTTTATAAGTTTGATGAGACACAGCCGATAATTTAGGCTCTACGTAATTGGCGTGTTGTTCGTCCGTATATCCGATGATGGCAATGTCGTCCGGTATACGCAGTCTATGTTTTTGATAACTTCCATAGCGGCAAAAGCTAAGGTATCATTCATGGCAAGTATGGCATCAGGAGGCTGAGGAAGCGACAGCAAGGTCTCTGTGGCAATTTTACCCTCCTCGTAATCAATCTTCCGGCAGACGACCAACTCTTTCTCGATGGGAATCCGGTTGTCACGTAGAGCTTCCAGATAACCATGCTTTCTTTTCTTTACGATGTCCAGATGATTCGCTCCACCTATAAACGCTACCCGTTTGCTTCCATTATCCAGAAAATGTTGTGTTGCCATTTGAGCGGATTGCACACCGTCCGCAACAACCGAAGAAAACTGTTCCGTCAGACAAACACGATCAAATAGAATAAGCGGCATATTGATATCTTTTAGTGTTGCAAAATGGGAATAGTCCGTAGTCTCCTGTGATAAGCAGGCGATGATACCTTCCACACGCATATTTACCAGGTTCTCAACGTTCCGTTTCTCATGCTCGTATGACTCATGCGATGTAGTGATAATCACAAAATATCCGTTGGCGATAGCCATATTTTCTATACCGTTCAAGATAGAGGCGAAGAAATGAGTTACGATATCCGGAACAATCACTCCGATGATACGCGGGGCATTTTTCCGTAAACTCATGGCAAAAGGATTGGGACGGTAATTCATTTCTTTTGCCAGTTCCTTAGCCTTGGCGCAGAGCTCACGGCTGATTTCCGAGCTGTCTTTCAGGGCTCTGGATACAGTGGGAATCGATACTCCCAATGCTTGAGCGAGATCTTTGAGTGAAGTATGTTTCCGGTATTTCATTTGAAGGTCTTTTACTTTGATTCTTTTACAAAGAAAGTACATTCCCGGATAAATACGCATATCTGAAACAATATTTTTTACGTAAACCATTACGTTGCTTTTTAGTGGCTTTACCGCTATACGGAAATCATTCCTGACCTATTTTTGTCGCATACAAAACTATTTAAAACCAAGAAGTATGCAATACCATGAAATCGGAAAGACAGGGATGAAAGTGTCATCCCTTAGTTTCGGAGCCTCTTCCTTAGGAGGAGTTTTCCATGATTTAAAAAGAACAAGAAGGCATTCAAGCGGTATTTACCGCCGTTGAATCGGGAATGAATTTTATAGATGTCTCTCCTTATTACGGACATTATAAAGCGGAGACCGTGCTAGGAAAAGCGTTGAAAGAGCTTCCGCGCGACCGTTATTATCTTTCTACCAAAGTAGGGCGTTATGGAAAAGATGGAGTGAACACATGGGATTACTCAGCCAAACGGGTAACTGAGAGTGTTTACGAGAGTATGGAACGCTTGCATATAGAGTTTATCGATTTGATAAATGTACACGATATTGAATTTGCCGATTTGAATCAGATTGTTAATGAAACATTGCCTGCCTTAGTAGCACTGCGTGAGAAAGGGGTGGTAGGCCATGTCGGAATCACAGATTTACAGTTGGAGAATCTGAAATGGGTAATCGACCACTCGCCAATCGGCACAGTCGAGTCCATTCTCAATTTTTGCCATTATTGTCTGTGCGATGATAAGTTAGTGGATTTTCTGGACTATTTTGAATCCAAAGGAATCGGTGTGATTAATGCTTCTCCGCTTTCGATGGGACTGTTGAGCGAACGTGGTGTTCCTGCCTGGCATCCGGCTCCCCAATCGTTGGTAGAAGCCTGCCGTAAAGCAGTGGAACACTGCAAAGCCAAGAACTGTCCGATTGAAAAACTGGCTATGCAGTTCTCTGTCAGCAATCCCCGTATTGCCACCACCCTGTTCAGTACAACCAACCCGGAGAATGTGAAAAAGAATATCACTTTCATTGAAGAACCGATTGATTGGGAGCTCGTTCGGGAAGTTCAGGAGATTATCGGAGAACAGAAACGTGTAAGCTGGGCAAACTCATAAAACGAACTTGTTGGTATGGACTACACAATCATTGATGCACATGCTCATTTATGGCTACGGCAAGATACGGTCGTAGACGGACTGCCTATTCGTACGTTGGAAAACGGACGTTCGGAATTTATGGGAGAGATTCGGCAGATGGTTCCTCCTTTTATGATTGACGGGGTGAATAGTGCGGAAGTTTTTCTGTCCAATATGGATTATGCCCAAGTCTCTGCCGCTGTTATCACTCAAGAATTTATTGATGGTATTCAGAATGATTATTTGTCGGAAGTCGTTTCCCGTTATCCCGATCGTTTCTTTATTTGCGGTATGTGCGAATTTCGTAAACCGGGATTTCTGGAACAGGCAAAAGAGCTGATCGCAAAAGGTTTTAAAGCCATCAAGATTCCTGCCCATCGTCTTTTGCTGAAAGAAGGAAGGGTGATGCTGAACAGCGAAGAGATGATGGAAATGTTCCATTATATGGAAGATGAGGACATTCTGCTTTCTATTGATCTAGCCGACGGAGCCACACAGGTTCCTGAAATGGAGGAGATTATTCAGGAATGTCCGGATTTGCGGATAGCTATCGGGCACTTCGGAATGGTGACTTGCCCCGACTGGAAAGAGCAAATCCGTCTGGCACGTCATTCCAATGTGATGATTGAGTCCGGTGGTATCACATGGCTGTTCAATGACGAGTTTTATCCGTTTAAAGGTGCCGTAAAGGCTATTCGTGAAGCCGCAGAACTGGTTGGCATGGAAAAACTGATGTGGGGCTCGGATTATCCGCGTACCATCACAGCGATCACCTACAAAATGTCTTATGATTTTGTGGTGAAGTCTTCCGAATTGACGGAAGAGGATAAAAGACTCTTTTAGGAGAGAATGCCCGGAATTTCTATGGATTTACAGATCTCCCCGTGCTTCCTTACATCAAGAATATGTCCGAATGATTGAGAAAACAACCTTATCGTAAAACTATATTCATGCCATGAAAAAGAATACATATACAATACCTTTAGCTTTGGTTTTCTGCCTTTTCTTCTTGTGGGCGATAAGCAGCAATCTGCTTCCTACAATGATCCGGCAATTGATGAAGACCTGCGAGCTGAATACCTTTGAGGCTTCTTTTACAGAGACGGCCTATTGGCTTGCCTACTTCATTTTCCCTATTCCGATAGCTATGTTCATGAAACGATACAGCTATAAAGCGGGAATTATATTCGGACTTATCCTAGCTGCCATCGGAGGGCTGCTCTTTTTCCCTGCCGCCATACTAAAAGAATATTGGGCTTACCTTTGCATCTTTTTTATCATTGCCACCGGAATGTGTTTTCTGGAGACGGCTGCCAATCCGTATGTAACAGTGCTGGGTGCCTCTGAAACGGCTCCCCGCCGATTAAACCTGGCGCAGTCTTTCAACGGGCTCGGAGCTTTCATTGCCGCCATGTTCCTAAGCAAACTTATCCTTAGTGGGAATCATTACACACGGGAAACGCTTCCTGTAGATTATCCGGGTGGTTGGCAAACCTATATCCAACTGGAAACGGATGCCATGAAACTTCCTTATCTGATATTGGCGTTACTGCTCATTGCCATAGCCGTTCTATTTGTCTTTTCAAAGTTGCCGAAGATTGGAGATGAAACTGCTTCTTCAGATGCAGTGACGGCTGATGGCAAGAAAGAAAAACTGATAGACTTCGGAGTATTAAAACACTCGCATCTTCGTTGGGGAGTCATCGCGCAGTTCTTTTATAATGGCGGGCAAACAGCTATCAACAGTCTGTTTCTCGTTTACTGCTGCACCTATGCCGGTTTGCCGGAAGATACGGCTACCACTTTCTTCGGACTCTATATGTTGGCTTTTCTTTTGGGACGTTGGATTGGTACAGGCTTGATGGTGAAATTCCGTCCTCAAGATATGCTGTTGATCTATGCCCTGATGAATATCCTTTTGTGTGGAGTCGTGATGCTATGGGGAGGAATGATCGGACTATATGCGATGCTGGCTATCTCGTTCTTTATGTCTATCATGTATCCTACTCAATTCTCATTGGCTTTAAAAGGACTTGGAAATCAGACGAAGAGCGGCTCGGCTCTTTCTTGTAATGGCGATCGTTGGTAATGCCTGTCTCCCGCAGTTGACGGCTTATTTCATGCATATTAACGAGAACATCTATTATATCGCGTATGGCGTGCCGATGATTTGTTTTGTTTTCTGTGCCTATTACGGATGGAAAGGTTATAAAGTAATCGATTAATAAATTTATTATCAAATACATATCAAATGAAAGCAGTTCAAATTATCAATCCCTCCGAAATGAAGGTGGTTGAATTGGAAAACCCGGTCGTTGGAGCCGGTGAAGTATTAGTAAGAATCAAGTATGTTGGTTTTTGTGGTTCCGACTTGAACACATTCCTGGGCAAAAATCCGATGGTGAAATTACCTGTAATACCGGGGCATGAAGTAGGAGCAGTGATTGAAGAGATCGGTCCGGATGTTCCGGCTGGCTTTGAGAAAGGGATGAATGTGACCTTGAACCCATATACCAACTGTGGTAAATGTGTTTCTTGTCGCAATGGTCGTGTTAATGCCTGCGAACATAATGAAACATTAGGTGTGCAACGCAATGGAGTGATGTGCGAATATGCTGTATTGCCTTGGACAAAGATTATTCCAGCTGGCAATATTTCTTCTCGTGACTGTGCGTTGATTGAGCCGATGAGTGTCGGATTTCATGCCGTATCTCGTGCACAGGTGATCGACAACGAGTTTGTGATGGTGATTGGCTGTGGTATGATTGGCATCGGTGCCATTGTGCGTGCTGCTTTGAGAGGTGCAATGGTAATCGCTGTCGACTTGGATGATGAAAAGCTGGAACTGGCGAAAAGGTAGGTGCCTCTTATGTGATTAACTCCAAGACAGAAAATGTGCACGAACGGATGCAGGAGATTACGGAAGGACTGGGTGCTGATGTCGTGATTGAAGCTGTTGGTAGTCCCGTGACTTATGTAATGGCAGTGGATGAAGTCGGTTTCACAGGACGGGTGATTTGTATCGGCTACGCTAAAAGTGAAGTTGCTTTCCAAACGAAACTCTTTGTTCAGAAAGAACTGGATATTCGTGGTTCTAGAAATGCCTTGCCGACAGACTTCCGTGCAGTCATCAATTATATGAAAGAAGGAAATTGTCCGGTAGAAGAGTTGATCTCGAAAGTTGCCAAACCTGAAGGAGCTTTAGAAGCTATGCAAGAATGGGCGGCTAACCCGGGGAAGGTATTCCGTATCTTGGTGGAATTCTGATTGTGGGTATATTGGTAAAGTTTGAAGTATAATTAGAAACTGTCTGATTATAAGATTTGTTTCTGTTCTATATCTATGTGTAACCGTTGTTTTTTAATCTGTTTCAAATATTAATCTAATTGTTACATTATTCGTGCCCTTTGTTTTAACAACTGCTGATTACCAATGTTATAGCTTACTCAGTTCCAATATTTTCTTTTCCAATGTCAGGTCGTCGGTAGTCATTTGGGGAGTGGGGATGTTACACATACGTATAACGTCTCCTTCACGACAGGTATAGCTGTAATAGAGACGCTCGATTTCACTCAGCTCATCGTAGGATTTCAGGTTCCCTTTTTGTTGAAGAAACTTGGAACGTTCGGCATTGTCGGTCTGTTTAACCAATAATATACGGCGGGCGATAGGGTTGTAATTATAATCAAAGCATTGGTAAATGCCGCGTAGGAAAGGCGGACGGTCGAACATCGGCAGTTTGAGGCAAATATTGAACATGGAAAGTTGCGGGGCATGACTCTCATTGAAAACAAGATAGAGATGACTCATGCCATTCATCAGTCCGAATCCCCAATGAGTGGTGCCATGAGCATTCGTGTGTCCCACTTCGATGTAGTTGCCATTCTCGGCCGGAGCGATGAAGTAAGGCTCGATTTTCAGGTCATTGGTGTTGGAGGAGAGACTGTAGCTGGTATATATGCCGCTGAAATTTGTGATATGATTCACACTTTGCCTGGCGTTGTGTTCCAGTTCGGAAAGAAAAGGATTCATACTGTCCGGCTTTTCTTTTACTACCACTTCCATAGCGAAGAGTGCCTGTTTCATTTGCGGAAGTAGTCCGAAGAGTTTCTTTTCGAAAGATTATTGACCCACATTAAAGCGTTGTCCAATGCTTCGTTGTCATCCATCCCTTTTTCCACATTTTTGAAGTATGCCGGGAATACTGTGGAATACATGGCGGACAATACGCTCGGGGTGAGTTGTGCTTGTTCGGCCATTTCTTTCATCTTGATACCCTTTCCACGTAGGAAAGTAATGCGGTCGTAGATTTCTTTCAGCTCATTCATATTTTTTATTGAGGAGTTCATTAGCTTGTTACAAAAATAGCTTTCTCTCTTGAATTCAACTCTCTATACGGTGACTTTTATTGTAAAAAGGTTGTTTTGTAGCCTCTTTCCAGTGTGTTGCATTACAATTACATGAATATTTCTGAATTATTTCGTACTTATTATTCCTGTTTTATTCATTTTTACCTCGTTGGGTGGCTCTACTTTTGCGATGTCAAAACGAAGAAGAATATGAATTTATCACTGAATAAACTGATAGGACAAAGACCGGACATACAATACGGTAAAACGGAAAGACATACTTCTGACTGGCTTTTCATTCTCTGGATGGGTGGTACGGCACTATTGTCTTACTCGTTGGTTTACGCTTTGCGTAAGCCCTTTACTGCTGCTGAGTTTGAAGGGTTGACGGTGGCTGGTATGGATTATAAGATTGTGGTGAGCATTATCCAACTCATCGGTTATGTATGCGCCAAGTTGTTTGGCATTAAATATATTTCGAATTGCAGCCGCAGAATCGGTTGAAGTTCATTATCGGATCTGCTGCCTTGTCTGAAGCCTCTCTGTTGGCGTTCGGTCTGTTACCATTGCCCTATAATATAGTGGCACTTTTCTTTAACGGGCTTTCTTTGGGTTGCATGTGGGGAGTGATATTCAGCTTTCTCGAAGGTCGTCGTACTACCGATATTCTGGCAAGTATTATGGGAGTGAGTATGGCGCTGAGTTCGGGAGTGGCAAAGAGTCTCGGGCTTTATGCGCTGAATCAACTTCATGTCAGTGAGTTTTGGATGCCTGCACTCGTAGGGGGATTGGCCTTTCCGTTGCTTTGCTTTATGGGATGGATGATGACCAAGTTTCCTCGTCCTACGGCAGCGGATATTGCAGCCCGTTCCGTTCGTGTCACTCTCAACGGACAGCAACGTTGGGCGCTCTTCAAACAATATATGCCCTTACTGCTTTTGCTTTTTGTCGCCAATCTGTTGCTTACTGTACAACGTGATATTAAGGAGGATTTCATTGTCTGTATCATTGATGTGGATACAATTTCTTCCTGGCTGTTTGCCCAACTTGATACCATCGCTACATTGGTATTATTGTCCACGTTTGCCGTACTCGCTTTCTCCGGCAATCATTTGAAAGTACTTTATACATTGTTGGGACTTTCTACCGCAAGTATGGGGGGCTTGGCTCTGCTAGGTAGCGGAGAGGTACAGTTGTCTACTACTTTGTGGCTCTTTTTGCAGACGCTCTGTATAGACATTGCTTACCTTAGTTTCCAAACCATTTTCTTTGAAAGGTTCATTGCTTGTTTCAAAGTGAAGGGAATGTGGGATTCTTCATTATCACTATAGATTTTGTCGGTTATGTGGGTACGTTAGCATTACTGCTGTTTAAGGAGTTGAAAGCCTCGCATATAGACTGGGCGGTGTTCTATAATGAGATGAGTGTCTTTGTAGGCATAACCTGTTGCATCGCTTTTGCCGCTGCAGCCGTCTATGTGATGAAGGCTAAGAAAATCCCAGATACGGGTAGCACAAGAAAGGTAAATGACATGAATAGTTACAACGAATTATTAACTTCAAATCCAACGATATGATTGACATCAATTACACTAGAATGAGTAATATCAATAACTGCAATATGAAAAAAATAGAATGCGTGATTATGGATTGGGCGGGTACTTCCGTCGATTATGGATGTTTTGCACCGGTAGCGGCTTTTTGTGGATAGTTTCAAGCAGATGGGACTGACTGTTACGGCTGCCGAGACACGTGCCCACATGTGGGTGACTAAGATTGAAGAGATACGTGCTTTGTTTTCCATTGAACGGGTAGGAAAGGACTTTCGTGAGAAGTACGGACGTGATTATACCGAAGAGGATGTGCAGGAATGCTATAAACGTTTCCAAAAGGTATTGTTCGATACTTTGGAAGATTATACAGAGCCTATTCGGTGTGGTGGAGGTGATTGCCAAACTACGTGCTCAGGGAATCAAAATCGGTTCTACTACCGGATATACTCAAAAGATGATGGATGTGGTAATTCCTGCCGCAGAAAAGAAAGGTTACAGGATTGATAATTGTGTCACTTCGGACAATCTGCCCGGTGGTCGTCCGAAGCCTTATATGATTTATCGCAATATGTGTGATCTGGACGTTGCCTCCCGTTTCTCTGTGCTGAAATATGGTGATACGATTGCAGACATACGTGAAGGTGTGAATGCCGGTGTGTGGAGTGTAGGTGTAATAATGGGAAGTAACGAATTGGGACTGACTGAAGAAGAAACCCGCACTCTTCCGATGGGGGAACTGAAATGCCGCATGGCTAAGGTGCGGGACCGTATGTATGCCGCTGGTGCTGATTATGTGGTGGACACGATTGCCGAACTGCCGATGTTGATAGAGGATATCAATGAACGTATGGCATTATAAAAGAAAGAATAATAAAATAACAAACCGATAAATTAATAAATTTAAGATAATATGAGACCTTATTTACTTTTGACTCCCGGTCCTCTTACTACAACCGACACTGTGAAACAAGCGATGATGAGCGACTGGTGTACTTGGGATGAAGATTACAATCTTGGTATTGTAGAAGTTATCCGTAAAGAATTGGTGGAGATTGCTACTAGCGCTCCTGACGAGTATACGGCTGTGTTGATGCAAGGTAGCGGAAGTTTTTGTGTGGAAGCCACACTTGGCTCTGTAGTTCGTCCTGAGGATAAACTGTTAGTAGCAGCCAATGGTGCTTACGGTAAGCGTATGGGCATTATTTCCGAATATTACCATATTGATTGTCACGTGATGAGGTTTGAAGAAATAGAACCGGTGAATGCCAATAAAATAGATACTTATTTGAATGAACATCAGGAGGTGACGCATGTGTCTGTAGTACATTGTGAGACTACGACCGGTGTGCTCAATCCTTTGGAGGAGATTGCCGCCGTGGTGAAGCGTCACGGTAAGATATTGATTGTGGACGCTATGAGTAGCTTTGGAGGAGTACCCATCGATATGGCAAAGTTAGGTATCGATTTCTTGATCAGTAGTGCCAACAAGTGTATTCAAGGTGTACCGGGATTTGGCTTTATCATTGCCCGTCGTTCTTTGATGGAGAAATGTAAGGGAATTGCCCGTTCTCTTTCGCTCGATCTTTATGAGCAATGGGAAACAATGGAGAAAGGGCATGGAAAATGGCGTTTTACCTCGCCTACTCACGTGGTACGTGCCTTCATGCAGGCTTTGACTGAATTGAAAGCCGAAGGTGGTGTAGAAGCTCGTCATGCCCGCTACTGTGAGAACCATCGCGTATTGGTGGAAGGTATGCGCGCTTTAGGCTATAAGACTCTGCTGCCCGATGAACAGCAGTCGCCTGTTATCACCTCTTTCTATTATCCTTCGGCTGACTTTAACTTTAAAGATTTCTATCTGAAACTGAAAGCTAAAGGGTTTGTCATCTATCCGGGAAAGATTTCGCAAGCCGACACTTTCCGTATCGGCAATATCGGAGATGTTCATCCGACTGACTTTATGAAGCTGATAGAAACGATCAAGGAAAGCTAATCTACGGCTGATGTAACGGATCGGAATGATATTGGATGAGTCCTTCCATCGGGCTTTGCAAAATCTTTCCGATTCTAATACCTGTCTCTTGTGCTGCCTCTTGAAGTATCTCTTTGTAACAATGAGCTACCGATCCTATGAAATGTGCCGGATACTGCGTGTAATCATATTGCATTACATTTCTTCGGAGAAAAGCAATGAAGCTGCCTAGCACTAATTGTCGTATTCCAGGTTCTTCCAGATGTTGTGCTATAAAAGGTGACAGGCTTGCCAGAAAACGATTCGGGAAGGGCTGACGGTAAACCCGGTCAATGATTTCGGGAACTGTCAGGTCGAATTGTTTTAGAAATACTTCTTTGATGGCGGGAGAGAGTTGATTCTTCAAGATGTCACCGACTAGTAACTTGCCTAGAACAGCTCCGCTTCCTTCGTCACCCAGGATAAAGCCTAAAGGAGAAATGTGGTTGACAATCTCTTTACCGTCATAGAAACAGGAGTTGGAACCTGTTCCCAGTATACAGGTAATGCCTGCTTCACGACCGCATAGTCCACGAGCGGCAGCCAGCATATCCGAGTAGGCTTTGATATTTCCGACAACAGGTAAACTGTCGGCTATTGCCCGCCGGAGGGTGGGAGCTTTCTCGGGTGTACAGCCTGCACCGTAAAAGTAAACAGAGTCGATTGTTCCTTCCGGCAATTGCGGCAGGAGGGAATGTGTCAGTTCTTGCTGAATTTCTTCTTCTGATTGGAAGAAGGGATTGAGTCCTTTCGTTCCAATCCTTTTGATGGGTGTATTATCGAGGATGACACACCAGTCGGTCTTGGTAGAACCGCTGTCTGCGATAAGCATCATAGTTTACTGTATATTTTCAGTTTAATATCTTAAATATAATCACGTGAATTTATTGCTTTTTTCCGAAAGAATCATCCAATCGGTTGCGAATCATTAATGAAGCAATAATACTGGGTATCGTACAAATACAAATCCAGATAAAAGAAATTGGTGTATCCGAGATGTTCTTGTATCCACCCTGCCGGCATACCTGGAAGCATCATTCCAAGTGCCATAAATCCGGTTCCGATAGCATAATGAGCTGTCTTGTGCTCGCCTTCGGCAATATAAATCAGATAAAGCATATAGGCTGTGAAACCGAAACCATAACCCAGTTGTTCGATAGCTACGCAGGTGGAAATCAATATCGGGTTGTTAGGAGTGGCTGCAGCCATCCATACATATAATATGTCGGGAAGGTTGATGGCTAATGCCATAGGTAATATCCATTTCTTGAATCCGTCACGTGAACGAGAGAAGCCGCTGATAATTCCACCAAGTAACAAGGCTATGACACCAATAGTTCCGTATATCATTCCAACTGTTGCTGTGGATAGTTCCAACCCGCCTTTATCGGCATGGTCGAGTAGGAAGGGGGAAGCAATCTTGGCTAACTGCGATTCTCCCAATCGGTAGGTGAGCAGGAAAAGAACATGAGACCGAGGTGTTTCTTTTTTGAAGAAAGTGACAAAAGTCAGAAGAAAGTCTTCTAATAGCTTACCTGCTGTGAGTCCGGGACGTTTGACATCGGAATCGGGATGGGGGAGGATAAAGCGATGGTACAAAGTAAGAGCCAGGAATAATCCGGCCAGGAGGTAGAAAGTGATGCTCCATGCCAGAGGTATATTGCCTTGAGAGGTTTCCAACCATCCTGCAAGCATGACGAGAATACCTTGCCCGAAAATATTGGCGAGTCGGTAGAATGTGTTTCGGATGCCTACAAAGAAAGATTGTTCCTTGTTGTTGAGGCCGAGCATATAAAAACCGTCTGCTGCGATGTCATGGGTAGCCGAACTGAATGCCAATAACCAAAAGAAAGCAAGGGTGAATTGTACGTAATGTGCCGTTGGGATAAAAAAGGCGATGCCTGCAAATCCGGCGGCGATGAACCCTTGCATGGCGATAATCCAGGAACGTTTCGTTTTCACCAGATCGACGAATGGACTCCATAACGGTTTGATAGTCCAGGGAAGATAAAGCCAGGAAGTGTATAAGGCTATTTCCGTATTGGATAATCCCAAACGCTTGTACATGATAACAGCAATCGTCATTACCGCTACGTATGGCAGCCCTTCTGCGAAGTAGAGGGTGGGTATCCAGCTCCAGGGATTTCTTTTTGTAGTGGGTGTTGTCATGGCATTCGTTCGATTTTATTTATATTGTTTTTCAAGCGTACTACCGGGGTAATAGTGAGATAGTATTTCTTCATACTTATAACCTTGTTCTCCCATCACGGCTGCACCGATTTGACAAAGTCCTACTCCATGCCCCCATCCGGCTCCGGTGAGGATAAATCGTGAAGGGAGTTCATCTCCGTACTCCTTGTCTATGACAAAAGCGGAGCTGTAAAGATGGGACGTTGATAGAGTGCGGCGTATCTCCAACTCTTTTCCAATGATGAGTGTCCGTAAGGTTCCTACAATCTTAGCCGGACAAGACGTCCGGATGTTCCCCGTTCTACAGGAATTAAATCAATGATTTGTCCGAAATCAATCCCTGAACGTTGATGAATCAGTTCTGAAAGCTCTTGTTGCGAATAACTGACTTTCCAACGATAGAAGTCTGCTGTTTCCTGATCGTAGTTGTTTAGTACTTGGCTTAGAATTTTCTTATCCTGCGTATTACAAAAAGCAACAGGTGAGGTACGTATCCATTTATCAGCTTCCGCCTCTATGGTCAAATCGGGAAGTTGTTTTTCAGTCTTACTATCCCGTTGTCTGATTAGATAAGGATGCTTTACGTTTTCCCAACAATTTTGGAACTCTTCAAAAGCTCCGCCACAACATTTAGAGAAACGGGCATCACAAATCGCTCCTTTATACATCAGCACTTCCCCCCGCGTGGCGGAGACTGCTTCGATGGCTTGTGGTGTTGAGGCTCGTGTAATTCCCTGATAACGCTGGCAATGATCATCGGCACATACATCGAAATTTTTATGTGCTTCATGGTCATACCATTTTATAAGTTGAGAGTTGAGAATGGAGAGTTGAGAGTGGGCTGCGCTGTCCGGCTGCAGAGTAACTCTCAACTCTCCATTCTCCATTCTCAACTCTCAACTTATTAACTAGCCAGCTTCGGGAGATGACGGCGTGAGCCTTTAGTAGTTCTAAAGAAGCTGTTGCGCTCATTTCGGATGAAATTACACTGGTAAGATATTCTTCAATGGAAATCACATTGATGGCGGTTAGTTGTTCTCCTTCGATGATAATCTTTAATTCCCCTTTGAATTTCTGGACTTCTTTGCGTTCCCAATGGAAGTTGATTCCGATGGTCACATCTTTCAGTTCAAAGAAAGCATGTGCATTTTGTGGAGGAATGAAGGATAATTCGTCGTACTCAGGAATTCTCTTCTACTAACATTGGAGTTTCGAGTGCTAAGTTTAATTGGATAGCTATTGGACGTTGGAAATGAAACTAAAACAAATTGTTATGAAGTATTGGAAACAAGGATTCTATGCCGCCTACCAAAAAGGTGCAATAGAGATTACGGAAAAGTATTGGAAAGAATTATTAGACGGTCAATCTGCCGGACTCATAATCGTAGAGAACGAGAAAGGATATCCCATATTGAAGGGATATGAACCGACCTTATTAGAGTTGAAAGCCCGAAAAATAGCGGAATTACAGGCGTATGACGCATCCGAATCGGTGAATAGCTTTAGTATTGGTAATGTATCCGGCTGGCTTAATAAGAGTACCCGTGTAGGTCTCATGAATTCAATTAGTATTGAAAGGGAATCCGGACGATCTGAAACGACTATCTGGCTAGGTAATACAAAGTTGGTCTTATCAATCGAGAAAGCTATTGATATGCTACAACAGATAGAGTTATATGCCCTTGCGTGCTACAATACAACACAAGGGCATATTAATGCCATTAATCAGCTGGAAACGAAAGAAGAAATCGAAGCCTACAACTTTAAAACCGGCTATCCCGGAAAGCTAAGCTTCTTTGGATAACCAACAGTATAATCGTAGCTTTCAATCTCTTCGATTGTATCCAATACCTTGACTGCTGCAATGTGTGATTGTGTCACATTGTAGCACTCAAGTGCATACATTTCCAGAGCATTTAACATAGCCAAAGCGTCTGATATTGGAATGATATATTTTACTGCATCATACCAAAGTACAGTCTCCGCTTTACCCGCCTCTTTTTCGATATTGATTGAGTTAAATAATCCAACACGTGTAGACTTATCCAACCACATACTTTTAGCCCGTAATTCAAAAGAATTGACCTCTTTAGATTTATCAAACGATTGAATCTCAGATACTTTTATTTTTTGCATATCTTCAAGGGAGTACTCGTTTTCTACCAATACAGGATACCCTTCATCATTGGTAACAATGAGTTTACCGGATGATTGACCATCGAGTAATTTCTTCCAATATTCAACGCTTATTTCTACCGCACCGTCTACCGGTGTGTCATAGAATCCATTTTTCCAATACATTTTTTGCTTCATAACTATCTACTTTATTATTTCCATCTACCTATTGCTATCCAATAAAAGGAATTATCATGTGTTGACGAGGAATCTCCCATTGTTCCTTTCACTTTAATATACGTACTAGCACGCTCTGTTATTATGATAGATAATGACGTTATAGTACCTATACCGCCATTAACTCCCATAGTTATACTATAATTGTCATTGTAGAATGATATAGGAAAATTGATGCGTGTACTTACACCTGAAGAATTGGAATATCCCCACTGCATCAATAATCCATCAGGAAATTTATAATATCCATTTAAGCCTAGTGACTTTGTGATAACATTCGATAAATCGGCTTTAGCATACGTAGTCCCGAGAGAACTTAGCCAAATTATGAGTACTAAAATTGCTACCAATTTTCTACTAAAATATTTCATGACTTAAATAATGTTGTGATATTATACTATTTCCAAGTCCCTATCGCTATCCATCTAAATGACTGTGAAGAGTTAGCAATAGTTCCTGCATCTGCATATCTTATATAAACCGTAAAATATGAAGCATATATAGCGGCATAATTCACAGACCATATAGAATTATTAGTGTTATCCGTCGTACTAGAAAAAGCAAGGGAAAAACAAGATTTAAAAGATAATGGGAAATTTATGGACTGATTATTTGCAGTACCTCCGCTAAAATACCCCCACTGTATTAAGAACCCATCCGGGAATTTATAATATCCATTCTGAGAAAGGCTTTTTGTAATGACATTTGAAAAGTCAGATTTGGCAAAATTGGTTCGAGAGTACTTAGTATATTTCTTTCCTCCGCAGTCATGACTTTTTTATCTGTTGTTTCCTGAATATCAGACGCTTGATGCTCATGAACCGAAGCGGCATAGTTTCCTGCCGGTTGATAATCTCCCAAAGGCTGGTACACTTCGCTTAGTCCTTCTATCCTCTCCGCCAGCTCTTTTCCCTGTCTTGCGGACAGTGCTTTTGATTCATTATCCGTTACAAGATTATCCACTACCAGCCCGTCAATTATGGCTTTCAATATTTTCCCCTGTTTGGCGGACAAAGGTTTCAGTTCACTCTCGTCCGTCAGTGCGTTAACCACATCCGACTGTGTCAGTATGAACCCTCCTCCCTGCGGCCTGTCGTTGTTTATCCAGTCCAGTACGTTGGTGTATATTCCGTTCACTTCATTTGCCATCTGTACAAGAAGCGTGCCCACCCTTTTTGGCTGAATTCGCCCCCACGCGTACCTCGTCTCGTATGGCTTCCGATTCGGTAATCAGTTGTTTGCTCATTTTTCCTTTATTTTCCGGTTAATGTAATAGGACATACGCCCGTATTGAGTTCCCTTATATTCGATATATCCACTGTAATTCCGGTCTCTATGCCTTCAATATACCGTTTAAAGGCCGACATCCTTGTATTGTAGTCAGAGAGTGACATCATGGCCAGTTCCTTGGCAGTGACCGCCATATAGTTTCCAAAGGTGTCCAGCACACTGTACGTTTTTGGATATCCGCTTATACTGGTTCCTCCTATTTTTTTGTCCACAACCAGCGTCGTTGCCCGCCGGTATCCGCTGTTTCCCCATCCGTTTGCCATAATTCTAATTTGCTTTAAGTTGGTATATGTAATTTATATCTTCCCGGGGCGATATACCCAGACGTGCAAGGTCGAAATCGTTGTGGCGGAAAGTCCGCGGCCCGGTGTATCCCGCCGGTAGTTCGATGACCCATTCCCCTCCGCCATAGCCTGTCGCGTAAACGAATATTGCCCTTGGCAGTCCCGATGATGTTATACTCAGCGCCATCCCTTTGTCGCCCCAATAATAAGTATCCACCTCGATGGTGATGATTTCCTTTTGCCTGAGCTCGCACACCCAGCCATCGGAAGTCCACTCTGCCGAATACTCGCATATCTCGCATACATGTTCTCCCCATAAGCCCTCATAAGAGACCAGCTCATTTACGTACATATATGATTTTCCTGCGGCCTTGTAGCGGTCAAGGAGCGCGATCATACGCCTTTCTCCGTCCGGATTATCCAACGAAGTCCTCACGATAAAATCGTATGGCTTTCCGTCTCCCTCATCTATCTCAATATTGGAGCCTATCTCATCGTAGATAATCTTTTTCAACATACAGACCTGTACACTTGCCCCGGCCTTACCTTTCAGCTTCTTACTCCACCTCGCAAATGAGGAATGGAGCTGCCTGACCGGTAATGTCAACAGAAGGCAGAATACATATATCCTGTTGACACGCAGCGAGAACGGCAGGCGTTCCAAAATCCATTTTTTCCAGTTGATATTCATGGTCAGTCAATCGCATAAGTTATATCACTTTCATTTCTGACATAGACGAACGCCCCCGATTTCGCGTCTATTTTTCTCCGGTTCTCCTTGCTTCCATCCCATGTGGTAGCGTCCAGCGTAACATCTTTCACGCCTTCCGTAGCTTGCAGCATATCAACCAGCCCGGAGGCGTAAAACACCCCTCCATATTCCAGTGAATCCAGATAATTCTCAATGGTCTCCTCCACGGGCTTCCCCTCCTGAAGCCAGACGTTCGCCCGTCGAATCGAGAACAAGCGGATCGTAATAAATATGCAGGTGGACACGCAACTCATCGGGGACCTGGCTGACAAACAGGTAGTGCGTACCGGCCGCTCCGATCTGCCGCATATAATCTTCAAACGCCGTACGTACGTCACCGGTCAGCGGCTGTTTCCGTTCGTCACTGAAATAGATCTTCAATTTCGTCACATTGTTATCAGTGACCTCGCGTATAGCGACATTTTTCACAATCCGTTTACTTTCATCTACGGTAGGATAGCGGAAGGAATATGTACTTTCATCGAATGAGAGGGCATCACCGTTTTGAAACTCCAGCGCTCTTTGATAATACCATGGCCGGGATGTCACATAGCTGTTGTCTATCAATGTTTCCATCTCTTTTCGGAACAGTTCCCATAGAGATTCATGCAGCCATATCACCGATGCGACTATATTGATAAGAACCGCCTCAATACTGGAGGTGGCGAACTGGTCATCAAAAGATTTGTCCGGTAACAGGCCGTAGGCCTCCTGCAAGGTTATATTGGCAATGAACGCCTCCTTTATTTCCTGACTGATATCCTTAACTGTTCTACTCATTTCTATCAAAGCTTCTAAATGTATTGTCAAAAGTTTCATCAAACACTAATTCCGGGTTCACGAAGGCGGTAACGGGACGGACGCCATTGGTGTCATAATAGTCGGATACTGACTTTTCCACTACATTCCCCGGATCATACGTCAGCACCTGTCCGGGAGAGACCTCATCCGTTACCGAAAGCCCGTTTTCTTTTGCCAGTATGAACACCCCCTCCGCACTGCCGTACACCTGCATGGCAATATCCACCAGCGACTGTCCCTGCATTACTGTCACCTTCATGGCCTTTTCATTTTTATATAAAGCGTTACGATAATATATACCAGAAACAACCCTCCGAGAAAGATGAGCGCAGACTGGTACCAGGTAAGTTTCTTCTCAACCGGATACGCTTCCCGTACCGTCTTTACCCTGTCACGAAAGAGCGTGTCCGTCCGATCACGATACAGATACAGGTATTTGTCCCGGTAGATGTAGACGGTGTCACCCGTGCGGTCTACGTAGATGCTGTCCCGCCGGTAGACACTGTCACGTGACATCCGGTTGACAAAGACACTGTCATGCACCACCTTTTCCACCGGATATGGGATATATTGTGGGCTACGACATCCTGTGGAGCATAATGCCAACATCAGGAAAAACGGTGAGTATGTACGCCGTTCTCATAGCCCTTCCTCCCATACCACTTTCTCAACCATCAGGAACAGTTTGTCCATTGTAGCCACATAGTCGGTGACGTGGCATATTTCGGACCTGCATTGTCCACAATCCTGCGTACATATTCTTTCGCGTCATTACGGTATGGCCACGCATCCGCAAAGCCGGGTTTCTTCAGTATGGCAAGGTGATCCGCCAGGCAGTCCGCCACGCTGTCGTAGTCGCGGAACAATCTTTTGACAGTATATCTGTAGCGTTTTTCCGAAAGCCTGACCACTTGCAGCACTTTTTCCGGAGCCTTGAAACCGACGTCCGGCCGACTGAAATATTCCGTAGTCGTAACCAGCCGTACCGCACCCTTCCAGGACGATCCTTTCGTAATGCCGAACAGGTTGTTTCCGATGGCGGACTTTCCCCATCCGCTTTCAAGCGCCGCCTGCGCGGTGACGAATACCGGATTGATTTCCCCCATCTTCCTAGCCTGTGGATAAATCCACTTCACAAAGTCTTTTACTGTCATTTTCCGCCCTCCTTTTCTTTATTTATAAACTGTTGCATATAAGGTATCTTCTTCACCACCTCGAAAGAGAGCACATAAAACAGGAAGCGTATCACTTTCGATTCGGGAAACAATATATTGAGGTTACGCAGCGTGTTCACCCCGTAGAAATAGAGGATGGCGTAGACAACTCCGGTGATACACTGTATCGCCCCGTCCAGATTCCGCATTTTCTCTCCTATGGTAAACACGCTGAGCACTATGATATAAAAGACGAAAGTCTCCAGCATACAGTGGAAGAACTTTTTAAGGTTGAACCTCTCGTGTTTCGCCACTATTCCCGCTATCATGCCCGCCATACAGTTGATGGCGAATACGAAGAATATGACGAATACCATGTTCTGGATCGGTGCGAAATAGGCGAACATCACTGAAAAGACGCTTGCCAATAAGTTTCTGATTGATGTGTAGATATCCATTTTAAATCGTTTTTAATCTGTTTTTAAGTTGATATTAATCCTCTCTTTCAGTTCATTGTAATCAAGCCCGTCACGTTCAAGATGTATCCTGACCTGTCTGATGACAGCCGTTTTTTTGTAGCCTTCGCCCGGATGAACCTCAGCAGGTTCGGCCCGATGAGCGGGTCTTCTTTCAACTCACCCTGATTCAGCCCCAATACGATATAAGCGTTCTGTATCTCGGATCCGCCTATGATAATGCCTGAACGCATGCCGTCCTTCCCAAGGACAGGCTTGATTGCCAGGTCTCCGTTGTCCGCCAGTAAGATCCCTTTCATTGCTGTATATTTTTATGTTCAATGTCCTCCCGTTTCACTTTCTGTGCCGTACCCGCCGGTGCGGCCGCCGTTCCCGTCTGGGCACTCGCGCTTCCGGTTGTGCTTACCTGGTGGGTATGCTTGTTGAACACGTCAATAAAAGCGTTAAGTTTCTCCGTCAGTTCCCCGACTTTTACCAGTCCGCCCAATCCGCCGCCATTTATGACAATCGTTTCCGCCGTGACCTCAATGGATTCCACCTCCGCAGCGGAAATGAGGAACGGGTCGGTTTCCCGTCCTTCCACAATGCCTATCAGGCACAGGCTTCCCGGTTTTGGATATACATTGACGGATCCCGTTCCCAGTCCGATGTCAAAGTAATCAAGCCCGTCTGATTCCCCGACGGCGTCCATTACCCGTTTCTCCTTGTCCACGGATGTAACCGTACACCATCGCAACTGTGCCTGTCGGCCGCTCTTTCCTATATTTTCAAATCCTTTTTTCAGTTGTTCGTCAATTGTCATTCCGCACGTCCTCCCAATTCCAGTTTCTGCCTGTAAGTGGCGTTATCACTGAACTCCTTCGTCACCTTCTCAATAAAGTATCTTCCGGACATTTCCGGAGTAATCACACTGCTGAGTTCCAGTATCATTCCGTGAGTGACGGAAGGCGTTCCGAAGAGTTCCACACCTCCCTTGTAGCGTTGCTTCTTGAGCCGTTCGTAGAACCGTCTGGCGAAATCCCCCAGTATTTCCGGCGTAATCCTCATATCCTTGTCACTGTATCTGATTTTAAAGGTCTCAGCTCCGGGAACACCCGCTTTCGCTTCCAGTTTCCTGCCTTTCCCGAGCATGGCGGTAGCGATGACCTCATATTCGCCGTCCGTCTCGTTCAGGTCCTGGCTGACCGCCTCCCTCTCCAGTTCAATCCTCACTTCCGGCAGTTCCGTCTTGTCCGAATACACATCTCCGCAGTACAGCTTTTTTCCTATAAAATAGGTGTAAAATCCCAATTTTGTAAATCGTCGAAAATCTCCGACACCCGTTTCCGGGCATAACGTACCGCTCCCAGTTCCGTATCACCGAATGAGGTCTTCACTTCGTATCCTTGGGCCACATCCTTGAGCAGCTGTCCCAAAGTCACGCTTTTCTTTGAATAGCTTACCGTTTTCCGTTTCAGCCTGTACATCTCATCCTCGCACTTCACGGTAATGGGAATGCCCCTTGATACGGAAAGGATATATCCTTCAAACTCCGTCACCCAGTTGCCGTCATATCCCAGTTCTATCATGACACGGTCTCCGGCGCGAAGGATATCCGCCAGGTTCTTTCCCTCGTAACGGCTCATTTTCCGGGGAAGCACGATTTCCGCCGTATCCGTCAGCAGTTTCCACGAGCTTTCGATACGTACGGAAGAAACCAGAAATGTCTGGAATCCGCCTCTTTTGTCCGTTTCCGGAAATGTGATCCGGGCACACATCATATAGCTCATAGCCGCAGGTTTTCAAGCGTGTCACTTATCGCGCGTATCGTAAAGGGCATCACCGAGCTGTTACCTTGTACCGGATTAAAATTCAGCTCCTCGATGAGGATGGCGTATATTTCCTTGTCGTTGAATATGCTCCCCGTCACACCGATGGCTTCCGTCACCTTCCTGAACTTGCACAGCGCATTCACCTGTTCGGTCACCGTCCTGTACCCCTGGCGTTTCCTGTCCTCGATACAGAACCCCTGTATCATGATGTTCCAGTCATCCAGCCCGTATATTTCCTTCACGGTACCGTACGTGCCGAGCACCTTGGTCTTCGACACGTTCATCGGGCGGGAGAAGGACACGACCGTGGCGTACGGCATGAGGAAACTGGCCAGGTTGACCGTCGCGGGAGAACCGTTTGACTTATAAGTCTTGTACTTCTCGCAACCGTCCAGCGTGAATGTCCCGATGACGGGTGTCCCCATCCAGCTGTACGCTTCCGCCTGGCTCTCATCCACAAAGGTCACACCCCGGTAATCTCCCGGTTCATAGTCTTTCAACTCACGCCCCCACGGAAGGTATATCGGGGATGATATCCCGAACACTTCCGTAAAAAGCGCGCCGATATTCAATGCTCCGTTTCCTGAAATCATATTCATTTCCTCCTTATCCCGCCGCCGGAACAACATCCGTCATGACGGCTAATATTTCCTGTTTCACCCTGTCCGAAATCCTTTTTATATCATTTCCTCCGGCTACATGGAAGTTGTTGTTCATCGTCACATTCATTGTGATATTCCGTACGTTTCCACCGCCGCCACCACTCAGTCCTTTTGCCTGTTGTCCACCGGTAGGGGAGCCGCCTCCGTTATCCGTCCCGCCGATGATCCGGTTTATCGGAGCGTTGGGGTCAATCTTGAACTCATTCTCCTTTTCCTCCTCTTTCTCTTTGGGGTGCGACTTTTCCCAATTCTCCATTCCCGCCTTCCATCCGTCGGAGAACGCGCTTCCCACTTTTTTCCTCCTTCGAGCGCCTGACCGGCAAGCCTGTCCCACACGTCGGAGAAATGGAAATCGTCGTCAAACCAGTTGGCGGGGTTTATCACGTCAATGATGGCGCTCACCACGTTGAAAATGAACCGCCATCCCTCCAGGAAGAACACCTTGAGGAAATTGCCCAGCCCGTAGAAGAAGGCGCGCACCTCGGCGAACTTGTTCCATAGGAAAACGACCAGGGCGGTGACGGCGGTGATAATCGCGATAATCCATCCCACGACGGAATGCTCTTTATCGCCGTACTGATCACCCGGCAATTGATTACCGTCGCCAGCGCCATTTTCACCATCCCCGCAATCCATGCGATGGATGACTTGATGGACACAAGCGTCATGATTTGCCCGATGGACCATGCTACCGTGCCCAGCGCTACCAGCGTGCCGATGAATCCGCCGACAATCTCTACCACCGGGGCGATCGGCTCCACGAACTCGAAAAAACTGATTTTCAAGTCGTCAATGAACGCCTGCATACGCTTCTGCTTTTCCGCATATGTATCCATCTGTTTGGCAGCCATATCCGTTGCTGAGGTTGATCCTTGAATGGCTTCCGTCCACGTATCCATTTGGTCGGCACCGTCAATCAAGGCCATTGCCGAAGCCAGGTTCTCCCCTCCGAACAATGCGGACATGATTGTCGCATTGTGCATGACCGGTGTCAATGCACGCAACCGGTCGGTCAGTGAGAGCGACTGGTCCTGCATGGTATCAATGCTGATTCCGGCAGCTTTCAATTGTCTGACCGCATCCGCGGTCGGCGCCTGCATTTTCAGAATTGTATTCCGTAGGGCGATACCGCCTTCCGAGCCTTTCTTTCCCGCTTTGTCAAGCAGCTGGATAGCCGAGTTTGTTTCCGCAAAATCAACTCCGAACGTTTTCGCGACACTGCCGGTCTGCTTCAATGCCTCCGCCACTTCTTTGATTTCAGCGGATCCCTCCACCGTTCCGGCTGCCATGATATTCATATATTCGGTCATGGTCCGCGCCGCTTTCATCGGGTCATCAAGGGATACTTGATACTGGTTCATGGCGGTAGACATGGCGGCTGACGCTCCCGGTACATCATTCTGCATTGTCTTGCTGAGGGTCATCACATTATTGGACATGATTTCCAGCGCATCCGGAGCCTTCTTCAATTCCGGGGTAATCTTGGAAAGCAGGTCCTTGTAAACTCCCATCGCATCCGCCGCATCCGTACCGAAAGTCTTCGCCGTAACCCGTGCCTTGTCAGCCAGCACATCCAGCTCTTTCCCTGCCATGTTGGTAATGCCGGACATTTCCGCCACCGCCGTTTCAAACCGTATTCCCGGTTCGATAGCGTCATTGAAAGCGCCGCGTATATTGTCCACCCCTCCTTCACCTGGTTGAGGAAGAACATCCCCTTTCCGAGCTTCTCCAGTTTACCGGCCGCCGTTTCGGAAGCGTTCCCCAATCCGTTCACCGATTCATCCACGTCGTCCACCACCGATGAAGCCTGTCCGGCCGCTTCGGTGACCTTACGCAGCGGAGCGGTAATCTTATCCACCAGCTCCAGTATCCATTGTGTCGATGTCGATGACATTTGATTTTGAGAATAGTTGATTCAATACTTTGGCCATGGCGTTCTGCATGGCGATCTCCATTTCTTCCAGCTCAGTTTTCCGCAACATACGGTATCCGGCATAGAGCCTGAGCCATTCGTCCTCGTCCAGCCTGCCGGGAATATCCACGCCGTATTCCCTTTTCAGCACGGCGTCGATTCCCTCGACAACGCCGAACGATTCCGAATATTCCTCTATGCTTTGCTGATAAAAGCCGCCTGGCCTTTTATCAGTTCGGCCACAGCTCCGAGAACGGACGTGTATACCGCCGAATCCTCCAGTGCGGAACGGTCTCCCGCCACCACACAGGTGTTCAGCAGCAACTCGTTGGCGGCATTCAGGTCATCGCGCACGCTTGCCATGGCAAGGATCGTGTCCTTGGTAGGGCGGACCAGCAGAAAGTCATAGCGTTCATCCTCGTCGACCTGTACCGTCAGCATCTTCAACCGTTTCCCGTAACGGGCCCTCATCTCATTATGCTGTTCTTCGGTGAAGCCGACAATCTGTTCCTCTCTTTGTCGGAAAGCGATTCGTACGCTTTCCCCGCCTGTATCTTCTTTTTTCCTCCATCACTTTTATTTTTTTATTGATCTTACATTGCCACGTTCCAGTCGATATGGCTGGGCAGCAGCGCGAATTGTACCGCTATGCTTTTTGTCACCCTGTTTCACGTCCACCCCGTTGTCCATGAACTCGACGTTGCGGATCACATCCTTCTGCATAAAGTTCTTGTACTTGTATACCACCGGGATGTCGAACGGTTCGATGTCCGTGATTCTCTTTCCCGGTCCCAGCGCGAGAAGCAGCGCGTTCACCTCCTCCTTGAGCAGGGTGATGGACGCTTCCGCCTTGTAGTTCCCCTCACCGCGTCCTACGGGCATTCCGCCCGCTCCATAGACGTTTTCTTTCTCCACGCTGTCTTTGTAGGACAGCGCCGTGATACCTTCCACCTGTCGGCCCAGCATCACCACCTGCACGTTATTCCATCCGGCCACCCGGCCGAACTTGTTGATCAATGTTCCCAATAGTGCCATATCCGTCAGATTTTGTTAGTGAAACCCAAATCAATCTCAAACTCGTGCACGATGCCGTCCGCCACCAGTTTCACCTGGATGTTGAAGGGCTTGTCGCTTACGGCGGATTGTTTGGGGTTGATATAAATGTCGAAATCGGAGATGTCTTCCGCGGCCACCATCGTCTCCAATGCGGATTTTACGCGGGCGTCCCAGTCACTGACGGTGACGCTGCTGATGTATCCGGTTGCCGGATCGGACTTCACCTTGCTGCGTACACGGGGCAGCAACGTTCCGCGCACCAACCGGGCCGCCTTGTTCCATACGGCGTTATACTCGATGTACGCATAATCGCTTTTCGCGTCCGTACAGGTACATGAGTTGTTGAAGAAGTATCCCGCGTATCCCTGAAAACCGCCGACGAAGATGTAGCCTTTTTCCGTCAGCCTGTTCTGCTCCGGGACGCTGACGTTCGCCATCGCCGTCCCGTTGCTGAGCGCCGCGTTTGTCCATTTCCCGAGCAGTACGCTTGTCAACGGATAGTCCGCCGTTCCCTTGGCGGTACGCGGATGGTTCTCGATGTCCACGCTGCCCATATTCTCATGCACATAGCGTACCGACAACATACCCAGTGCGCTGCCTACCGCCGCGTGGCTCTTGTATGCCTCGTCCTTGGCGGCCTGTGCCGGATCCTGCGCGATGACCACGGAGACGTTTTCCGAGTCAAGCGTACGCAAGTCGGTGGCATCCTCCAGTGCGGTCAGATAACCGCCCGGTCCCTCCAGTAGTATCGCATCCAGATAAATGTGTTCCTCCCGGAGGCTGTTCACCAGCGTCTGGGCCGCCTTCACGGCTATGTCGACGGTAGTATCCGCCGCCAGCGAACAGATACCGACCGTATTCACGCCGTTCACGGAACGCACTCCGGCAATGAAGTCCTTGTTGGCCGTCAGCGTGGACACCTTGTCCGCCTTAGGCACGATCATCAGGTAGACCGGACGTTCCGGAGACAGACGGAATACCTCACTCACATGATAATGTACCAGTTCCTTGTTCTTCAGGTCGGCGGCTTCGTCCCATTCCAGCGCTTCCAGGTCACTGACCGCGTCCAGTCTGAGCGGCCTGTAATTCACCAGTTTCCCGGCAAGGGCCGTTCCGCCGCAGACCAGCAGTATCACACGGTCACCGGTATCGGTTTCCCGTACCAGTCCCCCGTGCATCTTATTGATTCCTACTCCTGTAAAAGTTCCCATAATCAGTCCTCCTTTCCGTATTAGGCCGATTTCCCGGAAACGATGGCGCCGATGCCGTAATCCTCGATACGGTCCACAATACCGTAAGTCTGTGTGCGGTACTCGCTGGTGGGCGATGCGTTGCGCGTGTCGATCGTTTCGGGTTTGAAAAGCGATTTCACGCTGTTGATGTGGTAGTAGGTGTTCGGCGCGTAGAAGAACGTGCTCGCCTGGAAGTCCGTGGATGCCGGAGTGGCGGTTTCCGCTATCTTCTTCAACGTGGTGTAATTGTAATAAGGCGTGTCGTTGTTCTCGAAGAACTTCAGCCCTATGAATCCGCGCGGCTTTCCGGTGGCGGGATCAAGATAGAAGGTACGGTCGTAGAAGTACTTGGACGCGCTTTCATCCAGCAACAAGTCCGCCATGTGCTGTGGTGAGAGCACCATGTAGAGGGCGTCCGGATTGGGAAGGTTCCATTTTTTACGGTGGTGGCCAGGTTCACAAGGTCGGCGTAGCAGAGACGCAGCCGTCCTGTTCCGTCGTTCGCTCCGGTCGTCTTCAATACCGGCATTTCCGCCACGGTGTTGTCCGCCGGGGGCCAGTTTGTACAACACGTGGTTACGGATTCCCACCTGGAAGGACTCGTTGTGTTTCACGCGGATCACCGATCGTTTGTCGAACGCCAGGCTGCGTACTTCCTCGTCCGTACAGGAGGTGGGCGTAGTATCGTATACCTCCCAAGGTACCACGATATTCTTTCCCGTGATGGCTGTCGGGGTGAATGTTCCCGTATTGTTCACTTTGAAACCGACATTGTTGATCAGTTTGTTTCTTCTCACTCCGTCCGCCGACAGTGCCGCTGCCGGTACCGCTCCCAGTACCTGCATGAAGTCCGCGCGGTAGTTTCTACGTTCCACCAGCAATTGCGGGTCAACGTATTTGTTCAGATAAAGGCCGTCTGTTAGTGTAGGCATATTCTTTACTTTTTTAGGGTTAATAAATAATCGGCCGACGGTTAATTCCGGCTGACATAATCGTCCAGCATTTTCTGGTACAGGTCCGGATTCTCGTCCATCAACTTTCTCAAGGCTTTGGGATCGTCCTGAAGATCTTCCCATTTCTTGCCGCCGAACGTAATGGCCGCGGAAGAAGCGGGCGGGTTTACTCTCGGCATTTCCACCGGCTTCATGGCCTGGAGCATCCGCTTGGCCGATTCAAAGTTTCCGGAAAGCATCTGTTTCCAGTCGTCCTTCACGTCAGCCGTGATTCTCTTCTCCCTGATAGCCTCGTTCAATAGAGTCTCTATCTCCTTTTCCCGACGTTCGCTCTCCTGCCTTTCCAGCATGTCGGTGCGTTCCGCCTTTCTCTTGTACACGTCAATCTGCGCCAGTACCTGCGCTTCGGTGGAAGTCTCGGCCATTCCCATACGGTTGGCCAGCATTGTTACATCCATGTCGTTCTTTGTTTTTATAGGGTTAATACTGCTTTCTGTCTCCGTTATCTCTATGGTACCCGCATACCCGCAGTTCATCAGGGCGGTGGCGGTTTCCCTGTTTATCTTCGCCTTTCCGGACACGGCGGTCACGAATCCCTGTTCCTTCGCCTCCTTGGCGGTCATCCAGTAGTCGCCTTTCTCCCAGGCGTCACGGAACTTCCCCTTGTCCTTGCATTTGGCCAGAAAAGCCTCGCGGTAATGGTCGTTGAGTTTCTTCATCATTTCCAGGTAGTTCTCGATATCGGCGGCTTTCCCGCAGATACCGCCGCTCGCCTGGTGCACCATGAAGAAACCGTTTTCCGGCATGGTGAACTCCGAACAGTTGATGGCGATGTAAGTCGCCGCGCTGGCCACCATCGCGCCGCCCTCACCGGTGATGCGTCCCGGAAACCTCCGGATCACGTTGACTATCTCGTTGGCCTCCATACACTCGCCTCCGGGACTGTTGATATAGATGTGCACGTCACGTATGCCCGCCTTGAGCATTTCGTCGATCTGTGCCGTAAAGGCCGATTCCGTATCCCGCCACTGGGATATCGTGCCTTTGATTTCGATGCGGGCACGCCCGCCGTCCGCTTTTGCTGTCAGATTCATTCTCGTTCGCGATTAAAATTCTGACGCAAAATTGAGGAATGGGGGGCACGTACGGAAAACGCGTTTTCTTCTTGGCAAAAAAACAGTGTTAACAAGGACGTATTTTTTCCAAGTTGGAAAGGATACGTGCCAACATGAAAAGACTTTTTCCCCACGTAGGGGCGTTTTTCCAACTTTGCCGGTGTAAAAAAGGAACGAAAGGAGGACATTATGCCCAGCAAAGAGCATTACCGAAAATTAAAGAAAGAAGCGCACGACCTGTACGTGAACGGCTGCCTGGGCTGCCGGGAGATTTCCGAACGCACGGGCGTGTCGGAGAAATCCGTATCGAAATGGATCAACGCCGATGACGGTACCTGGAAGAAGGAACGCCAGGCGGCCGTGGTGAACGGCAGGAAGCAGGGGGAAAACCTGCGGGAGATCATCCATATACTTGCCGACCAGAAACTGCAATTGCTCCGTGACATAGACGGCGCGGCCGCGGCCGGTGAGACGGAACGTGTATTGGAGCTCCGCAAACAGGCCGCGAGCCTGGACAACAGCGTGGCGCAATGGGGCAAGCAGCTTGCCGAAACGGACAAAGCAGAACCGTGTCACCCTCTCGGTGTACCTTGACGTGATGGACCGTATCTTTGACGCGCTGAACGCGTTCGACCCGGAACTCTACTACCGCACGCTCGACTTCCAGGAATCACATATCAATGAAACCTCCAAAATTCTGGGATGAGATGAAGAAGGAAGACAAGGAATCACAAAAAAGATACCTGGAGAAGGTGGCCAGGGCGCGTACCACGCTCAACCTTATCAATCCGGATGAGACGACGCTGGAGAAGATGGAGCGTATACGCAGGGCGAAGGAGGATGTGCGGTACATGGTGATGACCTATTTGCCGCATTATGCCACCGCCGAATGTGCGGAATTCCAGATAAGGCACGCGGGGAAGGTCAAAGAGGACCCTCTTTACAAAGGGTATGCGGAATGGGGACGCGGGCTTGCCAAATCCGTATGGAACGACGTCATCATCCCTTTGTGGCTGTGGATGAACAAGGAGACGTACTACTATTGCCTGGTATCGGACACGTTCGACCGGGCGTGTGACCTGCTGGAGGACTTGCGGGCGGAATTCGAGGGTAATGAATTATTAAAGCATGACTTCGGTGAACAGGAAAATCCGGGATATTGGGAAAAAGGAAATTTCGTCACTGTTTCCGGGTTTATATGCAAGGCGTTCGGTGTCAAGATGAAAGTACGCGGACTCAGGAAGGGGGCCCGGCGTCCGGACTTGTGGGGATTTGATGATGTGGAAACTCCGGCAACCATCAAAAACAGCAGAATGCAGGACGAATACGCGGAATGGGTGGAGAATGACGTGTTGCCTACAATGACAGGAAACCGGAGACGTTTTATCGGATCCAACAACCGTTTTGCAAGCCGGATGGTACAGACCATTCTCCGGGAACGGCATCCCGACTGGGACTGGGACCTGGTGAAGGCGTACAACCCTGTCACTTACGAACCGGCATGGCCCGCCATGTATTCTCCCGAATTCTATCGCCAGCAGGAAAAAGATATGGGTATCCTTGCGGCGCATGCCGAGTATAACCACGAACCCTTGGTGAAAGGGAAGATATTCAAGCCGGAGATGGTCCTTTGGGGCAAACTGCCCGACCTGCATTCCATGAACGCCATCGTGGGGCACTGGGATATAGCCTATGCCGGAACGGACACGAGCGACTTCAATGCCTGCAAGGTGTGGGGACGTCATCAGAAAGACTTCTGGCTGATCGACGGTTTCGTACGCCATAGCAAGATGAAGGCTTGCGTGGAGTGGATGTGCATGAGGCAGATGGAATTCAAAACACAGGGGATTGTCTGTTTCTGGCAGTACGAGTCTCAGTTCTGGAACGATGAGGTGAAACGTACCATCGACGAGACGCAGGCGGAACTGGGAGTGGAACTGAACCTGGTCGCCGTACCCCGTTCCACCGTCAACAAATTCATCCGTATGCTCTCCATGCACCCGTATTACCAGAACGGACGTATCCATGTGGACGGGTGTCTGAAATCGAACCCGGGCATCTGCACGGGGCTCAAGCAGCTGTACGCCGTTGAGATGTGTATGACCGAACATGATGACAGTCCGGACGCGGACGAGCAGGCCATCAGGAAACTGGAATTATATACCGATCCGCCCGTGCGGGAAGGGGAACCGGACAGCCGACCGTGGAGGACGGGAAAATACAAACGTAAATACAGTTGGTAATCATGAGATACATTACGACAGAAGATATCGCCGCGCTGATTCATAATCAGATGGTGATGCAGAGCGTGGAAAATGACGGGGCTTTGTTGGACAGCATCGAAGACCTGGTGATAAGTGAGGTGTGCGCCTATCTGGCGGGACGGTATGATACGGACAGGATATTCGGTGACCGGCCTGTGCGGACGGGACTGCTTGTACGTATCATTTCCTGTATTACCGTATGCCGGGCGGTGCGGAGGAACGCCGCACGGAAAGTATCCGACTCCTTTTATGAGTACGAGGGGTGGGCCATCGATATGCTCGAAAGGTTGCGCGATGACAAGATGCGGCTTCCTGCCGACGTACCGGTCGTGAAGAATGAGGACGGAAGCGACGCTTCGGCCATAATGTACGGACATAGCCGTAACAGCGGATGGCATATTTAAAATGATTTTTTAAACCCATTTAAAATCGAATTTAAAATGAATGAGAGAATAAGGAAAGCTTCCGAATGGTTCCAGAGACAGGTGGTGCGGAGAATAGACTGGGGTGTCCTGATGAACGCCTACCACCAGCGGAGGGAATCGGGGGAAGGTTCGACCGTATCGGCGGCGCAACGTTACAAAAGGCAGGCGACCGTCTACCGTGAAAAGTCGATAGATGACTGGAAAACGGCGGTGGCCGCCGCTACCGATCCCGATGATCCGCGACGGGGACTGTTGTATACTTTCTACCAGGCGCTCTACCGGGATGAACATCTCCAGACCACGATAGACAACCGCGTGCTGCCCATACAGCAGTCAGAGTTCAGACTGGTGGACAAAAACGGAAATGAGGACAGCCAAGCCGCCGGGCTGCTGCGTCGCCCGTGGTTCCATGACCTTATACGCATCTATTTCCTGCACCGGATGCAGGGTGTGTCGCTGGTGGATCTTTCGCATCTGAACGCTGACATGGAGATAGATTATGTGGAGGAGATACCCATGAGCAACTTTATCCCGCAGCGGGGAATCATCCTGCGCGAGGAATACGACACTGCCGGATGGAGCTACCGGGAAGGAGCCTTGGAGCCTTATTACGTCCAGTTCGGCAACGCTTGGTCGCTGGGGATGCTCAATGAGCTTGCCATTATCCTGCTGGCCAAGAAGCTGGGCATGGGGGCGTGGATGAACTATATCGAGAAGTACGGGGTACCGCCCGTTTTCGTCATTTCCGACAGGCAGGACAAGAAGCGCATGGATGATCTGTTTGAAATGATGCTCGATTTCCGCAACAATTACTTCGGGATACTGGCCGGACAGGAACGGGTGGAATACGGCAAGGAGGCCGGGGGAATACCACGGACGCCTTTCTTCCGCTGGAGGAGAGATGTGACAACCAGGTGAGCAAACGCCTGCTGGGACAGACCGGGACGACCGAGAACGGAGCCCGGGAAGGCACGGCGAAAGTGCACGAACGGGTGGAGAAAACCCGCCATGAATCGGATAAGATGCTGTTCATGTTCTATTTCAACCACGTCATCATTCCGAAACTGGTCAGGATAAGCCCGGTATACCGTCCGCTGGAGAACCTGCGGCTGGAATGGGACGACACGGAGACGCTCGATATCAAGGAATTCATTGACGCGGTGGTCAGGATGTCCCCTTATTACGAATTTGATATCAAGGAACTGGTGGAACGTACGGGACTTCCCGTCACCGGAATGAGGGGAATGTCCGGAGAATCGCCGGTAGCACCCGGACCGACACCCCGGCCGCCCGTGAACCCTCAAAAAAAAAAAGTGAACCGGGCAGGGAAAAGCCGGGAATAGCGGATACCGTCAACGCGTTATATTACCCGGACGGGAGCATGCCGGAGGCTGCCGGGCTTTCGCTGGAGGAAAAGATTCGGGACAGGGTGCTCAAACGGCTGGCCGGGAAGGGGTTTGATGTAGGGAAAGAGATAGATCCCGATCTGTTCGCACATACTTTTTCGACTGTCTGGACAAGGCGGTGTCCAAAGGCTTCGGAAAAGTGGAATACGGCACTCCGGATTACGATTTCCTTGAAGAGCTGCGCCACAACAATGCCGTATTCGCCGCGTTCAAGACGCACCGCCAGCAGAACGAGATACACGCCCGCCTGTTCGATGAGGACGGAAAGCGGAAAGACTTCGACCACTTCCGCAAAGACACGGCCGGTATATTTCAGGACTATAACGTGAACTGGCTCCGCACGGAATATGACACGGCCGTACGCCGTGCCCGCTTCGCGGCGGACTTCCGGAGTTGCCGGGCGAATAAGGATTTATATCCCAATCTGGAATGGCTGCCCAGCGTGTCCGCGACTCCGAGAGAAGCCCACCGGGCGTTTTACGGGCAAATACGCTCTTTGGAGGATCCGTTCTGGGACACGAACTATCCGGGCAACCTGTGGAACTGCAAGTGTGGAATACGGAGTACGGACAAGCCCGTGAATGCGACGGGAGACGCCGCGCCCGTACCGGCAGCTCCCGGACTGGACAAGAACCCGGCTACATCAGGAGAAGTGTTCACCGGATCGCACCCGTATATCAAAGGGGCTTCAAAAGAGGCGGAAAAGGCGGTGGAAAAATTTGTTGGTCCGGCAGTTTATACCATAAATGGAATCAAACAAATACCTGTTTTGGGTGGGACGGACATGAAAATAAATAAAATAGTGGCTGATGTTGAGAATGAAATCAGAATGAACAAATCCCACGAAACAGGCATGGTGATTGGTAAAAATGGAAAGATTCTTGTAGACAAACGGGGAGAGTCATTCAGAGTAAAATTTACGGATGGCGAATGTGATTTGATGAAAGATGCGGTTGTGACCCACAACCACCCCAGAGGGTGGGGGTATGGGGACAGAGATTTGGGAAGGATGGGGAATTCCTTTAGCATGGACGATTTGTCTCTTGCCGTCTATAACGACGTTGCCGAAATCAGGGCAGTCACCCCCAATTATACTTTTTCACTGAAACGTCCGGAAAAAGGATGGGGAGTAGATATTAAAAAGCTCATATCTGATTATTCTAAAGAAGATAGAAAATTGAAAAACGAATTTGGCAAAAGAATACAAAAAGGAACTCTGACAGTTACGCAGGCCAACGCCACTCATTATCACATATTGGCAAAAAAGGATATGCAAGAAATACGGTTGGGAATATATGAAAGGAAAAACACGCTAGTCTTCCTCATACACTGTTGTTCCTGTCTGATCCTTGCGCACTTCGTCATGGGAGTCCTTCCCCTCAAGCAATCTGTCGGGAATACCGTCGGGATATGCAGGACAGTAATAATCATCTTCTACGAAATGCTTACAACTGCCGCATGGGGAACCATAGATACTAAATATCTCATGCCGATCGTCAATCATATTATGCTTGTTCCCGTCTTTATAGAATCGCTTTACCATAATGTTTATTCTTTTTCGCAAAGATACGATTTTTATGATAGAAACTAAAAGATAACTAACTAATTAACTTAAGAAATGGCTAAGAAAACACCTTTCTCACAGATCGACGCTGAGGTGAAGAAGTTTCTCCGGAAAGACCTTCCCGTATTGTCGGCAAGATGGCTGTGGATGAATTCCGTGAAAATTTCCGGCGGCAGGGATTCCGCAACAATGGCGTCACCCCGTGGAAGGAAGTGAAACGGCGCGATCCCCAATCTTCCTGGTACGGTTTCCAGTATAAAGGGGAGCGACGCACAAGCGTCTCTCTTGTGAAAGACAGGAAAACCGGAAAGATGGTACGGGCCAAAAAGCAACGGAAACTGAACTTCAGCCGGGCCGCCACAAAAAGGGGAATCCTGATAGGTCCCGGTGCTGACCTGATGAACAGCATACGGGTAGTGGAATCATCCCCCGTGAGGATAGCCGTCGGTACCGACCTTCCACATGCCGGGGTGCACAATGAGGGAGGTACGATACGGATATTCGGCAAGAAGAAAGTAAAGGTGGCAAGGCGACAGTTCATCGGTGAGAGCAAGGAGCTGCTGGAGGAACTGGAGAAAACCATGCTGGAACGTATCGACCGCATTGTGGACTCCGCCATCAGCCAACAATAACAACAAACCATTAAAAAGAAAAGATTATGATCTGGAGTAACATCTACAAGGAAATCTCGGAGCGAATCATGAATATGCGTCTTCTGTTGGAGAACCTCGAAGACCTTTCCCGGAGCTGGCCGCCGAACTGGCCGCCGTCCCCGATGTGGAATACATTGACCTGTGGCACGAACAGACCGACCACCTGGACGAAGAACACCCTTTCCCCACACCGGCGGTATTCGTCGCCTTTAATACGCTTGATACCGAGGACAACGGCGTGCTGGTGCAGGATATGAAGCTGCAACTCGACCTTTACGTATTCTGGGAAACCTTTTCGGATACATACGACGGTGCCGTCATGCAGGAAGAGGCGCTGAACTATCTGAACCTGCTCACCGTCCTGAATGTACTTTTCCACGGCTATACGTCCGACTACTTCTCCACCCTCCGGAAAACCGGATTCCAGCGTATGGATTCCGGCGGGGCGGGTAACCTTTACCGCGTCAGTTTTGAATGTACCGTACGTGATTACAGCGCGCAGGAACTGCACGGCATAGCCGACATGGCGGACAGGGATATCACCGTATCCGACGGGCCGATTCCGGAAAGGATGGAAAATGGCGAGGACCTGTATGAGCTTTAGAAATCCAGCCGCATCTGTGTGCCCGTATCCGGCTCCGGCTTTTTCACTTCCTTCAGACGTTCATAGTAAGACAGGTTGCCGGGAATGTAAAAGATGCGCTTATAGATGTAGTTCGTGTCCAGGAAGAATATCTCATGGCTCATCCGGAAAAGCACGTCCTCCAAACGGATACGCTTCACGTCGTAAAGCTGGTAGAACTTCTCCACCAGCTTGCGGTCTCTCATCTTGGTCATCTCCGGATTGCGCATAAGGAAAAATTGTTTATAGCGCAAATATACGGAATTCCAATGACTTGTCAAAATCACCATTAACGAACCGAAACGGTTAAGAACATCCCGGTTCATTAATGGCATCCCGATCATATAACATACGCGGAACCGTCAGTGGCATTACTTTCTAAAAAACAGGTCACCGCTGATCAAACGGGCCGTATCATCACCGGTTAACCGAATATAGCGGAAAAAGTTCTGCTCACTACGATGTCCTGTCAGCTTCATTATCTCAAATGTCTTCATCCGGCCTGTGAGATACATGTTGGTGGCAGCGCTTCTTCTTGCCGTGTGACTACTGATAAGCTCCCATTTCTCACGGGTTATTGTTATCAACTTCCCACCTTTGGTGTAGGAGAATGTAACCGGATCATCCAATCCGATTTCTTTCATTATCACTTTCAGGTATTTGTTGAAGTACTGGATACATAAGCCACCCGGAACAAATCCACCATACTTTGCGAATATCTCTTTCACATAATCATGGGCAGGGACCTTGACATCCACATTGGTCTTCTTTGTTCGAATTACGATGTAGTTGTCTATCAGGTTCTGACTTGTCAACCTTGAATAATCGGAGTATCGGAGAGCGGTAAGGCATCCCAATACAAACATATCCCTGATCCGTTCTTTGGCTTTTCGCTTATCCTGCCTGACAAACTTGTAGTAGTATATCCTAGTGATTTCATTCATTGAGAGAAAGACCGCATTTGTCGGCTCGCATTTCAAATCAATCTCATCGTAGGTATTATCTACTGCATAATTGTATTGCGATGCTCTACGGACAAGGGATTGTATCTTTAGGATGTACCCCACGATGGTATTATGTCTCAATCCCTGTTCCTCCAGGTAGACGATGAAATCGTCCAGAAATTCAGATGTCACCGAATTGGTATATATATCACAATTAAATTCCAATGAAAAACTTTCAATGTGTTTTATTATGGCATCGTATACGGCCGCATAGTGTTCAGACTTGCGTCTGGATCTCTTTTCAAGTACTTCCCGGATGAAGTCTGTGAAGTATATTCCTTCAATGGGCTTCGATTGCCGGAAGCGGTTAATGTAGTCCTT
>VOFH01001923.1_pt1 | contig 42561 bp, 51 predicted proteins | sample 5384091 | NCBI WGS metagenome assembly VOFH01 (sample SAMN12384727, study PRJNA508395) | human gut metagenome | isolation source: healthy gut G | host: Homo sapiens
TGTCCAAAGATCAGACATATTATCCAGCACTTTATTCCCTCCAAGATAACATTACACATATACAACAGATATATAAACATACAAATAGCATAAAGCAACAAAAACAACAATAAAGAATATATGTAACCTCAACCTGATTACAAAGTACAGGTTAACCGACTTCAACATTGGAGATTATCCTATAAAAGCAAAAATTCTCATTGAAAATCGTAAAATATCAATCCTCTATCTTTCATGTTTTTGAAAGAAAATTATATCTCAGCACTCGGACTATACACCCCTACGCTTATTTTCTCCGACAGACTCCCTTCACGACAATCTGGAGTTCACGCCGAGCCTAGTGGCGAAGTCATTGATGGGCACAAAGCGGGCTTAAAGTGAAAAGTATATCCATTAAAGAAAGTTTATTCCGACTCCAGAGGACCTCCTGTAATCCAGCAAATTCACAGAATCATAGTCTGAACCAAGCAACAGAAGATGTCCTGTGTGATTATATCATCAAATTAACTTCTCGTTCTTTTTCCTTTCTATAACTCGTTCTTCATAATATTTGTATGTATTTTGATCATATGGTACTTTCTTCCTGACTAATGCCACTATGATTCTTATGAGTTTGTTCTTGACATTATTTAAAGCCACTTGAGGCTTCTTTTCCTTACTAATCAGTCTTTGATAGTAATCTCTAATTTCGGGATTATATATTTTGGCTATATGAGCTGCTTGTCCTAATAATGATTTAATAAGTTTATTGGCGAAATGGCTTGTATGAGCAGGTGTATTTACACTCGTTCCGGATTGTTTACCAAAGGGGCAACTCCATAATAGCATGCAATCTTTCTTGGGTCATATCCGAATTTTTGAAGTTGTTTGTGTAGACCAACATACAGGTTGCGTTTTGCCTGGCTACGCCTTTTTATTGAGGTTATAATAGCATAATTTTCTTTCAGTTCCTCATCCGCCTCTATTATGCTATCAATGGCCTTATCGCATTCGGCAATTGTTTTGTTTTATCTCCGCAATAAGGTGTTTGCTCTGCGGTTGATGAAGGATATTGCTTTTTAATTTGTTTGATTGTGATTTGTCCTCTTTTCGTAATTCCATTGCCACTCTTTGCCCAACTAGCTTATGCCTATAGAGGAAAACCTCTTTAGTTGCTGCAAGGGATTCATTCAATGGTTCAAAGTGGTACAACCTTGTCCTGTTGCCTCCATGCGTATTCCTTGTATTGCTGAGTCCGCCTTATCGTTTTTCACACGCTGGATACCACTGCTATGTTTTATGGCGTAAGCGTTCTCAATCCATATGTCATAGCCTTTTCCGTAAAGCCATTTGCTCAGTCTATACTACATGAACCTGTGTCTTCTCCACAGAATAGCCATTCCTCAGCAATTGTATTCCAAGCGTTTGTTTTAACCCAATTACATAACTTGCGGTAGCCCGTAGTGTTATTTGGGAAACACCCATACTCACGGGAGCCTATTTCGTTCATTCCACATGCGATATTTGGAGTGTATACCAAAAGGGTGTACTTTTGCACCCGCTTTCCAAGAGAAGAAAGCCTTGCAGAATTGACTTAGTGAAAAAGCGAGATTATGCTTAAAGAAAAGAACAAAAAAACTTCCGAAAAAGTTTGGAATATAAATAAAAAAGTTCTTATCTTTGCAGTCCGATTCGCAAAGAAAATTGGCAACGGCCTTTGTTTTATTCTTTAATACCTTCTTTCCCTTTCGCATAGAGAGCCTGAGAAACCCGGCGAAAAAAGGAAAACATAAAAAAACTTCCGAAAAAGTTTGGTAGTTAAAAATAAACCCTTACCTTTGCACCCGCTTTTAAAACGAAAGCAGCAAGTTCTTTGAAATATTGATAAACAATACAAGTAGTACAGGTAAAAAAAATAGAACCGTCAATACTTGTCCGATGAAGTAGTGATACGATTGAAGACTAATAGGTATTTGAATAAGGTCAATAAATTTACGGCGTCCTGAACAGAGCAAAAAAGATCATCTTAACCGATGATAAAAGATACTTTTACAATGAAGAGTTTGATCCTGGCTCAGGATGAACGCTAGCTACAGGCTTAACACATGCAAGTCGAGGGGCAGCATTTTAGTTTGCTTGCAAACTAAAGATGGCGACCGGCGCACGGGTGAGTAACACGTATCCAACCTGCCGATAACTCGGGGATAGCCTTTCGAAAGAAAGATTAATACCGGATAGTATATTAATATCGCATGATATTTACTATTAAAGAATTTCGGTTATCGATGGGGATGCGTTCCATTAGTTTGTTGGCGGGGTAACGGCCCACCAAGACTACGATGGATAGGGGTTCTGAGAGGAAGGTCCCCCACATTGGAACTGAGACACGGTCCAAACTCCTACGGGAGGCAGCAGTGAGGAATATTGGTCAATGGGCGAGAGTCTGAACCAGCCAAGTAGCGTGAAGGATGAAGGCTCTATGGGTCGTAAACTTCTTTTATATGGGAATAAAGTATTCCACGTGTGGGATTTTGTATGTACCATATGAATAAGGATCGGCTAACTCCGTGCCAGCAGCCGCGGTAATACGGAGGATCCGAGCGTTATCCGGATTTATTGGGTTTAAAGGGAGCGTAGGTGGATTGTTAAGTCAGTTGTGAAAGTTTGCGGCTCAACCGTAAAATTGCAGTTGAAACTGGCAGTCTTGAGTACAGTAGAGGTGGGCGGAATTCGTGGTGTAGCGGTGAAATGCTTAGATATCACGAAGAACTCCGATTGCGAAGGCAGCTCACTAGACTGTTACTGACACTGATGCTCGAAAGTGTGGGTATCAAACAGGATTAGATACCCTGGTAGTCCACACAGTAAACGATGAATACTCGCTGTTTGCGATATACAGTAAGCGGCCAAGCGAAAGCGTTAAGTATTCCACCTGGGGAGTACGCCGGCAACGGTGAAACTCAAAGGAATTGACGGGGGCCCGCACAAGCGGAGGAACATGTGGTTTAATTCGATGATACGCGAGGAACCTTACCCGGGCTTAAATTGCAAATGAATGTTCTGGAAACAGATCAGCCGCAAGGCATTTGTGAAGGTGCTGCATGGTTGTCGTCAGCTCGTGCCGTGAGGTGTCGGCTTAAGTGCCATAACGAGCGCAACCCTTATCTTTAGTTACTAACAGGTCATGCTGAGGACTCTAGAGAGACTGCCGTCGTAAGATGTGAGGAAGGTGGGGATGACGTCAAATCAGCACGGCCCTTACGTCCGGGGCTACACACGTGTTACAATGGGGGGTACAGAAGGCAGCTACCTGGCGACAGGATGCTAATCCCAAAAACCTCTCTCAGTTCGGATCGAAGTCTGCAACCCGACTTCGTGAAGCTGGATTCGCTAGTAATCGCGCATCAGCCATGGCGCGGTGAATACGTTCCCGGGCCTTGTACACACCGCCCGTCAAGCCATGAAAGCCGGGGGTACCTGAAGTACGTAACCGCAAGGAGCGTCCTAGGGTAAAACTGGTAATTGGGGCTAAGTCGTAACAAGGTAGCCGTACCGGAAGGTGCGGCTGGAACACCTCCTTTCTGGAGCGATGTCGTAAGACGATGCAATTGTACATGAATAATGTAAAACGCCCATCGTTAAAAATAGTGACTTTAAAGGTTCTGTTTTTTGTACTACTGGTATTTGTTTATTTATAATATATAGATCAACCATCTATAGAAGTATAGATAGAGATAAACAAGAGAAAAAAGAAGCCGAGTCTAACATCAGGTAGACAAGGTTGAACTAGTCCTATAGCTCAGTTGGTTAGAGCGCTACACTGATAATGTAGAGGTCGGCAGTTCAACTCTGCCTGGGACTACCAAGCTCAAGAACGAGGAACAGCGAAAGCTGAAAGCTAAAAGCTAAAAGCTAAAAAACGATATTCTTGAACAACCTCTTGGGGGATTAGCTCAGCTGGCTAGAGCATCTGCCTTGCACGCAGAGGGTCAACGGTTCGAATCCGTTATTCTCCACTCTCTCTGAAAAGAGAAACGATCTTTGACATGATGTACAAAAAGTAAAATTAAAGTAAGAGCTAAAAGTATATATCAAACCGTACGTGTTCGAGTATGCAATATTGATAGAAGGAAGCAATTCCAATGCCAATACCATTATAAGAATAAAACGTTTGAAAGAAAGTAAGCAAGGGCGCATGGCGGATGCCTTGGCTCTCGGAGGCGATGAAGGACGTGATAAGCTGCGATAAGCTTCGGGTAGGTGCAAATAACCTTTGATCCGAAGATTTCCGAATGGGACAACCCGTCATTCTGAAGGAATGACATCTTGCATAGCAAGAGGCTAACGCAGGGAACTGAAACATCTTAGTACCTGTAGGAAAAGAAAATAATAATGATTCCCCTAGTAGTGGCGAGCGAACGGGGATTAGCCCAAACCAATGTTGTTACGGCAATATTGGGGTTGTAGGACCACGATGTCGCAAGACCTTTAGTGAGAAGAATTCTTTGGAAAATGAAACCATAGACGGTGATAGTCCGGTATTCGAAGCTAAACGAAGCGTAGTGGTATCCTGAGTAGCGCGGGACACGAGGAATCTTGCGTGAATCTGCCGGGACCATCCGGTAAGGCTAAATACTCCCGAGAGACCGATAGCGAACCAGTACTGTGAAGGAAAGGTGAAAAGCACTTCGAATAGAAGAGTGAAATAGTCCCTGAAACCGTGCGCCTACAAGCGGTCGGAGCTGCGTAAGTTGTGACGGCGTGCCTTTTGCATAATGAACCTACGAGTTACTTTTTCCGGCAAGGTTAAGCATTTCAAAATGTGTAGCCGAAGCGAAAGCGAGTCTGAACAGGGCGATTAGTCGGAAGGAGTAGACGCGAAACCAAGTGATCTACCCTTGGTCAGGTTGAAGGTTAGGTAACACTAACTGGAGGACCGAACCGATAAGCGTTGAAAAGCTTCCGGATGAACTGAGGGTGGGGGTGAAAGGCTAATCAAACTTGGAGATAGCTCGTACTCCCCGAAATGCATTTAGGTGCAGCCTTGGGAATTACTACTGTGAGGTAGAGCGACTGATAAGATGCGAGGGCTTCACCGCCTATCAAGTCTTGATAAACTCCGAATGCGCAGTAGTTCGATCCCAGGAGTGAGGGCATGGGTGCTAAGGTCCATGTCCTAAAGGAGAAGAATCCGGACCATCAGCTAAGGTCCCCAAATAATTGCTAAGTTGAACTAACGAAGTCAGATTGCTAAGACAGCTAGGATGTTGGCTTGGAAGCAGCCATTCATTTAAAGAGTGCGTAACAGCTCACTAGTCGAGGAGTTTGGCGTGGATAATAATCGGGCATTAAGCAATTTACCGAAGCTATGGGATGTGTAAACATCGGTAGGGGAGCATTCCACTCTGCGTCGAAGGTGAAGCGTGAGCTTTGCTGGAGCGTGTGGAAAAGCAAATGTAGGTATAAGTAACGATAAAGGGGGTGAGAAACCCCCTCGCCGAAAGACTAAGGTTTCCTGATCAACGCTAATCGGATCAGGGTTAGTCGGGTCCTAAGGCTCAGCCGAACGGTGAGGCCGATGACAGAACAGGTTAATATTCCTGTACTACCTTAAAGAGTGACGTGGAGACGGAGCAGTGATAGCGCCGCGGACTGACGGAATAGTCCGTTGAAGGGTGTAGATGTTGATCTTTGCAGGCAAATCCACAAAGAGAGTCGAACCTGATAGTATGGAACGTTCTTCGGAACAATCCAATAGTGCGTGTAAGCATACTCCCAAGAAAATCCGCTAAACTTAATCCTTGAGGTACCCGTACCGCAAACGGACACACGTAGTCGGGTTGAATATACTAAGGCGCTTGAGTGATTCACGGTTAAGGAACTAGGCAAATTGACCCTGTAACTTCGGGATAAAGGGTCCCAACGAGAGTTGGGCGCAGAGAATAGGTCCAGGCAACTGTTTAACAAAAACACAGGGCTGTGCCAAATTGAAAGATTACGTATACAGCCTGACACCTGCCCGGTGCTGGAAGGTTAAGAGGAGATGTCATCGCAAGAGAAGCATTGAATTGAAGCCCCAGTAAACGGCGGCCGTAACTATAACGGTCCTAAGGTAGCGAAATTCCTTGTCGGGTAAGTTCCGACCTGCACGAATGGTGTAATGATCTGGACACTGTCTCAACCGTGAGCTCAGTGAAATTGTAGTATCGGTGAAGATGCCGATTACCCGCGATGGGACGAAAAGACCCCGTGAACCTTTACTATAGCTTAACATTGAATTTGGGTAATTGATGTGTAGGATAGGCCGGAGACTTCGAAGCAGGTACGCCAGTATTTGTGGAGTCGCTGTTGAAATACGGCCCTTTGATTATTTGAGTTCTAACTCGTAGTTGCGAGGACACTGTTTGGTGGGTAGTTTGACTGGGGTGGTCGCCTCCAAAAGTGTAACGGAGGCTTCTAAAGGTGCCCTCAGGACGATTGGTAACCGTCCGTAGAGTGTAATGGCATAAGGGCGCTTGACTGGGAGACAGACAAGTCGATCAGGTAGGAAACTAGAGCATAGTGATCCGGTGTTTCCGTATGGAAGGGACATCGCTCAAAGGATAAAAGGTACTCCGGGGATAACAGGCTGATCCCTCCCAAGAGCTCATATCGACGGAGGGGTTTGGCACCTCGATGTCGGCTCGTCACATCCTGGGGCTGGAGAAGGTCCCAAGGGTTGGGCTGTTCGCCCATTAAAGTGGCACGCGAGCTGGGTTCAGAACGTCGTGAGACAGTTCGGTCTCTATCTATCGTGGGCGTATGAAATTTGCGTGGCTCTGACACTAGTACGAGAGGACCGGGATGGACTGACCGCTGGTTTACCAGTTGTGCCGCCAGGTGCATCGCTGGGTATCTAAGTCGGGATTGGATAAGTGCTGAAAGCATCTAAGTACGAAGCCAGCCACAAGATTAGATTTCTTAGGGTCGTTAAAGACGATGACGTTGATAGGATGCAGGTGTAAAGGTGGTAACATCAAAGCCGAGCATTACTAATTGCCCGTTCACTTTTTTTTTATGGACGGATGGTGTATATACGTTTGGTTTATATACGTACAGCTGGAAACAACACTTACTAATTTTTTTTCATCATGTCATAACCTTATTCAGGTGGTTATAGCACGAGGGTTCCACCTCTTCCCATTCCGAACAGAGAAGTTAAGCCTCGTCACGCCGATGGTACTGCGTAACAGTGGGAGAGTAGGTAGCCGCCGTTTTTTTGATTGAAGCCTCCGGTTGAAGAAGTTCCGGAGGCTTTTTTTTTGGTAGTTTGCATGAAATTTTTGTTATATTTACCGACAATTTTTTTTATTAAACGTTTAAAGCAAATTTGAAGGGTATGAAAACGAAACTATTTTTGGCTGCTGTAGAGTAACATTTTCTTTTGCAATGATGTCTTGTCAGGTAACAAAACTCCGCTGCACTGATTCTTGCAACTGGAAGAAACAGTAGAATTCTGCTGCCGTTGTTGAAAAACTGTTTTGCTGCCTGTAGGGGACGATGTTCATAAAGCTGATTTGCAGAAAAATGTCAAAAAATTTAATCTATTGATTTAGAAAAGTGATCTAATCTTTGCAGATACAGAAGTGTATAGACATACTTGTAGAATTTTAATGGAAATTCCTTTAAACTGATACATTTTTATAAAATAGAATAAATAAAAAATCGTAGTTTATATTATGAAAAAACTTTCATTTTTATTTTGCTTTTAGAAAATAATCTCTACCTTTGCAACGTTTTAGATAAAATAAGAGATAAACAATGAACCAAGGATTTATACATATTTTGCTATGCGGCATTATTATTCTACTGGCAAAGTCAGCGGGAAGTGAGTGTTGTGCATAAAAGTATGTGTGAATAATGATATACGAAAGCCTTTCTCACTTCCTTGTGTGAAAGGTTTTTTTTATGAATGTAATAATGTATAAAATTGAAATTTATGAGTGACAGATTATTTATTTTTGATACCACTCTTCGTGATGGCGAACAGGTTCCGGGATGTCAGTTGAATACAGTGGAAAAGATTCAGGTGGCTAAGCAGTTGGAGGCTTTGGGAGTGGATGTGATTGAGGCAGGATTTCCTATTTCAAGTCCGGGGGACTTCAATTCAGTAATTGAAATTTCTAAGGCTGTTACTTGGCCAACCATTTGCGCGCTGACTCGTGCAGTTGAAAAAGATATCGACGTAGCTGCTGACGCATTGAAGTTTGCCAAGCACAAACGTATTCATACTGGCATTGGAACTTCAGATTCTCATATCAAATATAAATTCAATTCTACTCGTGAAGAAATTATTGAACGTGCGGTGGCTGCTGTGAAATATGCACGTCGCTTTGTAGATGATGTGGAATTTTATGCGGAAGATGCAGGACGTACGGATAATGAATACTTGGCACGTGTGGTAGAAGCTGTTATTAAAGCGGGAGCGACAGTGGTGAATATACCTGATACTACAGGTTATTGCTTGCCTGAAGAGTATGGGGCGAAAATTAAATATTTGGTAGATCATGTAGATGGTATCGATAAGGCTATTATTTCTACTCATTGTCATAATGATTTGGGTATGGCTACTGCCAATACGATTAGTGGTGTGTTAAATGGAGCACGTCAGGTAGAAGTGACTATCAATGGCATTGGAGAACGTGCCGGTAACACTTCCTTGGAAGAGGTGGCAATGATTGTCAAATGCCATAATGATATTAATATTCAGACAAACATCAATACTCAGAAGATTTATCCGACTAGCCGTATGGTATCAAGTTTGATGAATATGCCGGTTCAGCCGAACAAGGCAATTGTGGGACGCAATGCTTTTGCACATTCATCCGGTATCCATCAAGATGGTGTTTTGAAGAACGTACAAACATACGAAATTATTGACCCGAAGGATGTGGGCATTGATGATAATGCTATTGTTTTGACTGCTCGTAGCGGACGTGCTGCGTTAAAACATCGTCTTCATGTTTTGGGAGTCGAACTGGAACAGGACAAATTGGATAAGGTATATGAGGATTTCTTAAAACTGGCTGATAAGAAGAAAGATATCACAGATGATGATATTCTGGTATTGGCAGGTGCCGATAGAAGTGTTAATAACCATATTAAACTGGATTACTTGCAGGTAACAAGCGGAGTGGGAGTTCGTTCGGTGGCAAGTTTAGGACTGAATATTGCAGGAGAGCACTTTGAAGCTGCTGCCAGTGGAAATGGACCGGTAGATGCTGCTATCAAGGCTTTGAAAAAAAATTATTGACCGCCACATGGTGTTGAAGGAATTTACGATCCAGGCTATCAGTAAAGGTAGTGATGATATGGGTAAAGTACACATGCAGGTGGAATATGACGGACAGATGTACTATGGTTTCGGAGCGAATACAGATATTATCGCTGCATCAGTAGAAGCATATATTGATTGTATCAACAAGTTTAAAAGATAATAATACGTAAAATGGCTAACACATTATTTGATAAGATTTGGGACGCCCATGTGGTACAAAAGGTTGAGGAGGGACCTACTCAACTTTATATAGACAGGCTTTATTGTCATGAAGTAACTAGTCCGCAGGCTTTTGCGGGACTGCGCGCACGCGGGGTGAAAGTCTTTCGTCCGGATCATGTATATTGTATGCCGGATCACAATACTCCGACACATGACCAGGATAAACCGATTGAGGATCCGGTTTCTAAAACACAGGTAGATACTTTGGCAAAGAATGCCAAAGATTTCGGCTTGGCTCATTTCGGTATGATGGATAAAAGAAATGGTATTATTCATGTAGTAGGTCCGGAAAGAGGGCTGACTTTGCCGGGGATGACAATTGTTTGTGGTGACTCGCATACTTCTACCCATGGTGCGATGGGAGCTGTTGCTTTCGGTATTGGAACCAGTGAAGTAGAAATGGTGTTGGCTTCACAATGTATCTTACAATCTCGTCCGAAAACCATGCGTATCACTATTGATGGCGAACTGGGTAAAGGAGTGACGGCAAAAGACATGGCTCTTTATATGATGTCTAAGATGACAACCAGTGGTGCTACTGGATACTTCGTGGAATATGCCGGTTCAGCTGTCCGTAACTTGAGTATGGAAGGGCGTCTGACTTTATGTAATCTGAGTATTGAAATGGGGGCACGTGGTGGCATGGTTGCTCCTGATGAAGTGACTTTTGAATATATAAAAGGCAGGGAACATGCTCCGAAGGGTGTGGATTGGGATAAAGCGGTGTCTCATTGGAAAACATTAAAGAGTGATGATGATGCTGTATTTGATAAAGAGGTTCGTTTTGATGCAGCAGATATTCAGCCGATGATTACATACGGAACGAATCCAGGAATGGGTATGGGAATCACTGAACATATTCCGGTAGATGATAAAAGTGCTTCTTTTAAAAAGTCTTTGGACTATATGGGCTTTCAGCCGGGCGAATCCTTGCTAGGTAAGAAAATTGATTATGTATTTTTGGGTGCTTGCACTAACGGACGAATTGAGGATTTCCGTGCCTTTACCTCTTTAGTGAGAGGGAAAAAGAAAGCAGATCATGTGATTGCATGGCTGGTTCCAGGATCATGGATGGTAGATGCACAGATTCGTGAAGAAGGTTTGGACAAAATCTTGGAGGAAGCAGGATTTGCTATCCGTCAACCGGGATGTTCTGCTTGTCTGGCTATGAATGATGATAAGATTCCGGCCGGAAAATATTCGGTATCTACTAGTAACCGTAATTTTGAAGGACGCCAGGGACCAGGTGCTCGCACGTTGCTTGCCAGTCCGCTGGTAGCTGCTGCTGCGGCAGTGACCGGTGTAATAACAGATCCTAGAGAACTAATTTAAAAATGCGAAGACAATGAAACAGAAATTCAATATCATAACAAGCACTTGCGTACCCCTTCCTTTAGAGAATGTGGACACAGACCAAATTATTCCGGCCCGTTTCTTAAAGGCGACAACTCGTGAAGAGAAATTCTTTGGTGATAATCTGTTCCGTGACTGGCGTTACAATCCAGATGGTTCTCTGAACAAGGATTTTGTATTGAATAATCCTACTTATGGTGGACAAATCCTTGTAGCGGGAAAGAATTTCGGTTCTGGTTCCAGCCGTGAACATGCAGCATGGGCTATCGCCGGATATGGTTTCCGGGTAGTTGTGTCCAGCTTCTTTGCTGATATTCATAAGAATAATGAATTAAATAATTTTGTACTTCCGGTGGTGGTGAGTGAAGAATTCTTGAAGGAACTTTTTGATTCAATTCATGCAGATCCAAAAATAGAGGTGGAAGTAAATTTGCCTGAACAGACTATAACCAACAAGGCTACAGGTAAAAGCGAACATTTTGAAATCAATGCATATAAGAAACATTGTTTGATGAACGGGTTGGATGATATCGACTTTTTGCTGACCAACAAAGACAAGATAGAAGCATGGGAAAAAGCGTCAAAATAGAAATCATGGACACAACACTCCGCGATGGTGAACAAACCAGCGGAGTATCTTTTGTGCCCCATGAAAAATTGATGATTGCTCGATTGCTATTGGAAGATTTAAAGGTAGACAGGGTAGAGGTTGCCTCGGCCCGTGTATCGGATGGCGAATTTGAAGCCGTTAAAATGATATGTGACTGGGCTGCCCGCCGGAATTTGCTTCACAAAGTGGAGGTGCTCGGATTTGTGGATGGCCGTACTTCTGTAGACTGGATACAACGTACAGGATGCAGGGTAATTAACTTATTGTGTAAAGGTTCGTTGAAACATTGTACACAGCAGTTGAAGAAAACACCTGAAGAACATATTGAAGATATTGTGAATGTGGTGCGTTATGCCGATGAACTGGATATTGCCGTTAATGTATATCTGGAAGATTGGAGTAACGGTATGAAAGACTCTTCTGACTATGTATTCCAGTTGATGGACGGATTGAAGGATACTAGCATCAAGCGATATATGTTACCCGATACATTAGGTATCTTGAATCCTTTGCAAGTGATAGAATTTATGCGGAAGATGAAAAAACGTTATCCTCATACCCATTTTGATTTCCATGCGCATAATGATTATGACTTGGCTGTGAGTAATGTACTTGCTGCTGTGCTGAGTGGGGTTAAAGGACTTCATACTACTATCAATGGATTAGGGGAACGTGCAGGAAATGCACCACTTGCCAGTGTTCAAGCTATTCTGAAGGATCATTTTAATGCTTTGACCAATATTGACGAAAGCCGTCTGAATGATGTGAGCCGAGTGGTGGAATCTTATTCAGGTATTGTTATTCCTGCCAACAAGCCGATTGTGGGTGAGAATGTGTTTACGCAAGTGGCCGGAGTTCATGCCGACGGTGATAACAAGAATAATCTTTATTGCAATGATTTGCTGCCGGAACGATTCGGGCGTAAACGTGAGTATGCGTTGGGCAAGACTAGTGGCAAAGCCAATATTCGTAAAAATCTGGAGGATTTGGGTCTTGATTTAGATGAAGAATCCATGCGTAAGGTAACGGAACGTATTATCGAATTGGGTGACAAGAAGGAACTGGTTACTCAGGAAGATTTGCCTTATATTGTTTCCGATGTGCTGAAGCATGGGGTGGTAAGCGAAAGTGTAAAATTGAAAAGTTATATTGTGACACTGGCGCATGGATTGAAGCCGATGGCTACTGTAAAAATAGAGATTAACGGAAAAGAGTTTGAGGAGAATTCCAGCGGCGACGGTCAGTATGATGCTTTTGTGCGTGCATTGCGTAAAATTTATAAAGTGACACTAGGGCGTAAATTCCCTATGTTGACCAATTATGCGGTAAGTATTCCTCCTGGGGGCCGTACAGATGCATTTGTGCAAACAGTAATAACTTGGAGTTTTGAAGAAAAAGTATTCCGTACTCGTGGGCTGGATGCTGACCAGACGGAGGCTGCTATCAAGGCTACCATGAAAATGCTGAATATAATAGAAAATGAATATGAAAATAATAATGGTTAGTGATTAGTGGTTAGTGGTTAATGAACAGTGTCGTCAGATTTCATTAACCGCCAACTATTAATCACTGACCGCTAACCATTAATCACTAAAAAAATGGATTTTAAAATTGCAGTTTTAGCCGGTGACGGTATCGGACCGGAGATTTCAGTGCAAGGCGTTGATGTGATGAATGCTGTTTGCGAGAAATTTGGTCATAAAGTAAGTTATGAATATGCGATCTGTGGTGCGGATGCGATCGATAAAGTAGGTGATCCGTTTCCTGAAGTGACTTTTCAGGCTTGTAAGAATGCCGATGCAGTGCTGTTTTCGGCTGTAGGTGATCCTAAATTTGATAATGATCCCACAGCAAAAGTTCGTCCGGAACAAGGTTTGCTTGCTATGCGTAAAAAATTGGGTTTGTTTGCTAATATCCGTCCTGTGCAGACTTTTAAATGCCTGGTTCATAAGTCTCCGTTGCGCGCCGAATTGGTGGAAAATGCCGATTTTATCTGTATTCGTGAACTGACCGGAGGTATGTACTTCGGTGAAAAATATCAGGATAATGATAAGGCATACGATACCAATATGTACACTCGTCCGGAGATTGAGCGTATCTTAAAAGTGGCTTTTGAATATGCTATGAAGCGCCGTAAGCATCTTACTGTAGTTGATAAAGCCAATGTGTTGGCATCTTCACGTCTGTGGAGACAGATTGCACAAGAGATGGCTCCTCAGTATCCGGAAGTGACTACAGACTATATGTTTGTGGATAATGCTGCCATGAAGATGCTTCAGGATCCTTGTTTCTTTGATGTAATGGTGACTGAGAATACATTTGGTGATATTCTGACAGATGAAGGCTCTGTTATCAGTGGCTCTATGGGATTGCTGCCTTCTGCTTCTACGGGAGAGAGCACGCCGGTATTCGAACCTATTCACGGTTCATGGCCACAGGCTAAAGGATTGAATATAGCCAATCCATTGGCTCAAATCCTATCGGTAGCCATGCTGTTTGAGTATTTTGACCTTAAGGAGGAAGGCGCCTTGATTCGTAAGGCTGTAGATGCTTCTTTGGATGAAAATGTGCGTACTCCGGAAATTCAGGTTGAAGGTGGGGCCAAGTATGGTACCAGGGAAGTGGGTTCAATAGAAAATTGTCCTATATTACTTTATAAATATTCAATATAACTCATTTCCTAGCGTTTCGCCAGGTCGTCGTAGAGCTTCTGCAAGAACGCTTTTCCTTTTTCCAGATTAGCTCCTTTGGCGGTGCCTTCGTCCAGTTGTACGGTATTGGCGTCAAGATTATACACCAATTGGTTGTCGGCGGTAATCATTCCGAAATAATCCGGCCGGGTAAAGTATGCGAAATGAGGTGAACCCGGATTCATGATATTCTTGCTGAAAGTAAATTCATCGTGCGGCAATCCTAGATTGAGCGAGCAGGGTAGCGGCGATGTCTATTTGTGAAGCATAAGTATCTATTACAGGGGTTGTTTTATTGCACCTCCGATTAAAATCAGCGGAATGGTTTGGCCGTCCAGCGGATTTTCTATTGGGTACGGGTATGCACCCTGATGATCGGGAACGAGTACAAACAGTGTGTTTTTCCATAACGGTATCTCTTGATACTGTTTCACGAAATCTCCCACACAACTATCGGCATACGCAAAGGAGTTGAGGACTTTATCATCCAGTCTGTGGAACGGGACTTCGAATGGTTCGTGGCTGCTTGATGTCTGTACCAGTTTCAGAAATGGCTCTTCTTGTTTTTCTTCTTTCAGGTCTTTCATCAGGCGTTGGAACAATACATGGTCCTGTGCTCCCCATTTTCCGGTACGTTCGGACAGAGGGAAATCTTTATCGCAAATAATCTTCTCGATGCCGGAAGATACCAGGTAAGAGCGCATATTGGTGAAATCGGCATCTCCACCGTAATAATATTCGAGGCTATATCCTGCATTTTTCAAGCTGCGGGGGATGGAAGGAAGTTTGTCTGTCTTTTCGGGATATTTCATGATGCTGGTACTTGGCTGTCCGGGATATCCGCTGATAATAGATGCCAGTCCGCGGTCTGTGCGGAAACTGCTGCCGTAGAAGTTGCTGAATAATACACCTTCTTTTGCGAATTTATCCATGTTGACAGCCACATTAGGTTGTCCTCCGAAAGTTTCCATCAAGTGTGTGGAGAAACTCTCAAGGATAATGAAAATAATGTTCGGACGTTGTGTATTCAATAATTGGGGGATGCTGTCCGTTGCTGCGACGGGTTTGTCTACCATCTCTGCAAATAATTCGTCGGCTATTTTCGGATCCATGAAACGATACTGCTTATCGAAATTATTCTGATGGGTGGCAGAATACATGAAGCTGAATGCCGGATTAATGGCTGCATGATTCATGCGTTGATCCTGAACTGAAATACACCTTTGCTCAAATTCATGGTGGATACGCTGAATCCGCCCCGGATAGGGATGAAGAGTGCCGCTGTCAGCAAAAGCAGTGCAAGCGAGACATTCTGGCGTCGATAAGGAATTTTCAGAGGCTTTTTCTCCCGGATAAGGACACAATAGAAGATAAAGTATAGAATTGCTGCATAGATCAGCATAGATAACGATTCCCAATAGTACAAACCAGAAACTGACGCTTGCCATGGCATCTTTGCGGAGAAGAGAAGAAATAGAAAACAGGAGTGGCATCCAGACGGAATCCCCAAAATCCGTATAATCCCAAGTCGATGATAAAAATGCAAGCCATGATCAAAGCGATTACCCCGAAGTAGACTTGGCGGATACGACGGAGCACGGATGAATCTGTCCAGGCGGAAGCGATGAGCAGTAAGCCCGGAATAGCGGTCAGGTAGCCCGCAAGAGATAAATCCAGTGGTAATCCGTGCCACATGACGCGGAAATAGTCACCCAAAGATACATTAGTATATAAGTCATGGTAGTAAACCATGAAGATTGGTTTCTGAAGTGCGAATAAGAGGACAAACAAAAAATAGGTCGTGAGAAATTGTATGATTCTCTTTTTCATATATGTAAACTTAAAAAGATTGAACGGATACAAAGTTACTATACTTTTCCTTATCTTTCTCATGAAGTGATATAAAACATACCTTTTTTTCCATATCTTTGTCGTGTCTGTGACAAAAATGAAGTAATAAGATGGCAAAGATTGCAAAGAAACTAACCGATCTGGTAGGTAATACCCCTCTGATGGAACTTTCCGGTTATGCGGGAAATATGGTCTGGAACAAAATATTATCGCCAAGCTGGAAGCATTAATCCAGCGGGAAGTGTGAAGGACCGGGTGGCTCTTTCGATGATTGAAGATGCGAAGCTCGGGGAGCATTGAAACCCGGTGCAACGATTATTGAGCCGACAAGTGGAAATACAGGTGTAGGGTTGGCAATGGTGTCTACTATAAAAGGGTATCACTCATATTGACTATGCCCGAAACAATGAGCCTGGAACGGAGGAATCTGTTGAAGGCGCTCGGTGCACAGATTGTATTGACAGATGGGCTGGGAGGGATGGCAGCGTCCTATTGCCAAGGCGCAGGAGTTGCGTGATAGTATCCCCGGTTCGGTGATCTTGCAGCAATTCGAGAATCCGGCTAATGCTGCCGTTCACGAACGGGCAACGGGCGAGGAAATATGGAAAGATACAGACGGCGAAGTCGCGGCTTTTGTGGCGGGAGTGGGCACGGGAGGAACGGTTTGCGGTGTAGCCCGTGCATTGAAGAAACATAATCCGGAAATTCATATTGTAGCCGTGGAACCGGCAGCATCTCCGGTGTCTGGCAGGCGGAGAGGCGGCTCCGCATCGTATTCAGGGGATTGGTGCGAATTTTATTCCGAAACTTTATGATGCGTCGGTGGTGGACGAAGTAATGAGGGTGCCCGATGATGAAGCGATTCGTGCAGGACGTGAGTTAGCGGCGACAGAAGGTCTGTTCGCCGGGATTTCTTCGGGAGCGGCTGTGTATGCCGCCCGTTTGTTGGCGGGACGTCCCGAATTCAAGAACAAAAAAATCGTAGCGTTGTTACCTGACACGGGAGAGCGTTATTTGTCAACAGAGTTGTTTGCTTTTGACGCGTATCCGTTGGACTAAGTCATTCACTATAAAAAGACCTGAACCATGGTAAGAATAATTATAGCTTTGCTTTTTTGTTTTCCGGCTGTTACCTTTGCACAAACTTATCAGCAATTGTCCGAGAGAGCCATTGAATGTATCGAAAAAGACAGTCTTCCCCAGGCAGAGGAACTTTTGCTTCAGGCTTTGAAGTTGGAACCGAAAAACGCAAAGAATGCACTGCTCTTTTCCAACTTGGGATTGGTTCAGCGCCGTTTGGGTGAGTATGACAAAGCGCTGGAGTCCTATTCTTTTGCATTGAACTTCGCTCCGTTGGCAGTTCCGATTCTGCTCGACCGTGCCGCCATTTATATGGAAATGGGGAAAACAGACCGTGCTTATACGGATTATTGTCAGGTGTTTGATGAAGATAAGCAGAATAAGGAAGCTTTGCTGATGCGTGCCTATATCTATGTGCTCCGCCGAGATTATCCTGCTGCGAGGATAGATTATAACCGTTTGCTGGAACTCGACCCGCAGAGTTACAGCGGCCGGCTCGGACTGGCTACTCTGGAGCAGAAAGAGGAGAAATTCCGTGAGTCGCTCGACATCCTGAATAAGATGATCGTAGAGGTACTCCGGAAGACGCTACGCTCTACGTTGCCCGCGCCGATGTGGAACGGGAAATGAAGCATGAAGACCTGGCACTGGTCGATTTGGAAGAAGCTATTCGCCTGAATGCTTCTTTGGCTGACGCATATTTGTTGCGCGGTAACATTTACCTGATGCAGAAAAAGAAAGCGCTGGCGAAAGCCGATTTTGAGAAAGCTATTTCTTTGGGCGTACCGCCTGCCGATCTGCACGAACAACTTCAGCAATGTAAGTAATGTGCAGTTTATGCCAAATGCCTTTTGAAAGTAAACGGATGAAAATAATGCCTTAAAAACTTGACTTTGGCTTTTGGATATAGTATCTTTGTATAAGTAATAATAAGATATCATTTGATTTTAATTGAGATAGAATAGGGGGGCGATTGCCTCCCTATTTTTGTATCTGCCCGTTTCTACTCTGCCGGATAGAGCCTCTGTTTCTCCTTATCAGAGCCTCTATTTTATAGAAACGGAGGCTCTGTTTACCGGAAATAGAGGCTCTGTTTAAACCGTTCACAAGGCACCTCATTACCTTTTACCCCTAGGCAGACCGTTGCTCGTCTTCCTTCTTATGCCTATACACCCCGGGGATGAGGGGGAGAACAGATGAGAGGAGCTGATTCCTTCACTGTCCTTTCATTTCCTCCCCTTCCTTGTTAATAATATGTAAACTTGCTCTTGACAAGAAATGGACTTTTTTCAACGGATTGTCAGACGAACTGCCTAATCAGATTTACGAAGTCCTTTCCATATTTCTTCTTTTTGTATTCACCGATACCACTGATCGAACCGAATTCTTCGATGGTGGTGGGGCGGGAGATGCAAAGCAGATGTAAAACTTTATCTGATAGACGATGTAAGTAGGAAAAGCTTCCTGATCGGCAAGCTGCTTTCTTAATCCTCGCAATGCTTCGAACAAATCTTGGCTCTCTGTCCCCGGCAAACCGAGTGGTAGTTCTTTTGTAACCACTATTTTTTTCTTTTTCCCTTTGCTTGTTGAAACTTCTTCACGATGAATGACGACGAGCATGGCTTTTGTTCTTCCGAATAAAATATCGCTTCCGCTTGACGTAATTTTGAGATGATTGTTCTCATTATAAGCAATTTCGAAATAGCCGAGTTGCAGCATTTGAAGCAGGTAATCCTGCCAGTCGCGTGGAGGAATCTCCCGTCCGGCACCGAAAGTCTTTAGTTCCTGATACCCTTTTCCGGTTACTTCCGCAGAATAACTTCCACGAAGAATATCAATCAATACTCCTGTGCTGATCTGCTGTTCAGTGCGTGCAATGGCGCTCAATGCCTTTTGTACAATGACAGTCCCGTCGAACCGTTGCGGAGGGTTCTTGCAGACGTCACAATTACCGCAGTCCTCCGTCGCCGTTTCACCGAAATAGCTCAATAAGATTCTTCGTCGGCAAATGTCGGCCTCTGCGTACTGCTGCATACGTTGAAGCTTTTCCAGGTTAATGCTTTGCTGTTACTTTCCGTGGCAAACTTAGTCAGTAATATTAAGTCGCCTAGCGAATAAAACAGGACCGTATTGCTGGGTAACCCATCCCGTCCGGCACGCCCTATTTCCTGATAGAAGCTTTCAATGCTTTTAGGCAGATTATAATGTATCACCCAACGCACATTGGATTTATCGATCCCCATACCAAAAGCAATCGTGGCACATACTACCTGTATGCGGTCGTTGATGAAATCATTCTGTGTCTCGTCCCGTTGCTGTGCGGATAATCCGGCATGATAGACTCCACACCGGATTCCCTGCTTTTGCAGCATCTGCGCCACGGACTCCGTCTTGCTCCGGCTCATGCAGTAGATGATGCCGCTTTCTCCGCCGTGTCGGTGAATAAATTCTAAGAATAGCCTTGTTCTTTTCCTTTGCCTTGAAATCCTCGTTTGACAGTCAGGCTGATGTTCGGCCGGTCGAAAGAAGAAATAAAGGTACGGGGGTGAACCAGATGCAGTTGGCGGACAATATCTTCGCGAGTGATTTTATCCGCAGTAGCAGTTAATGCAACGATCGGTATTTGTGGAAATTGTTGATGAAGCACTCCCATTTGCGTGTACTCCCAGGACGGAAATCGTGTCCCCATTGCGAGATGCAGTGCGCTTCGTCGATAGCGAAAAGTGAGATATCATATCCCGCAGGAGATAGTCTTTTTCTGCCAGTAACTTTTCCGGTGATATATAAAGCAGTTTCAGGCGTCCTTCGATGCAGGCACGGCGCAGATTGGCATTTTCCGTTTCGTCATTACTGCTGTTCAGCGCACCGGCAGCGATGCCGTTGGCCAGCAATGTTTCTACTTGATCTTTCATCAATGAGATGAGGGGAGAAACCACGACAGCAGTACCTTCGCAAAGCAGTGCCGGCAGTTGGTAACAGATTGACTTTCCTCCTCCTGTGGGCATTAATACCAGTGCATCCTGCCTGCTCATAATGTGACGGATAATTTCTTCTTGCAGGGGACGGAAACTGTCGTAACCGAAATATGTTTTTAGAGTTTCTCTCATTGACGATTATTTAAATTTCTGCAAAGGTACGTTGTTTTTCTTTCACAATTTTGCATAAAATGCAAAATAGATTTCAGTTTCTAAGATGAATTATAAAAAGGTTAAAGTTTCTTATTATCAAACCAAATCTCTCTTTTTCAAGGTTTTTGATTGTTTTATTAAGAAAAAAAATGCACAAAATAATTGTGTGTTTAAAAAAAAAGTAAGACATTTGTAACATGTTACGTTGCAAATGAGCAATTATTAACTAAAATGAACAAACCCTAACCAGTTAATTCAATGAGTGATTTAGAGAACAAAAACATCGGAGGAAACTCCGAAAAAACGCCCTTACAATTTGAGGGAAAAGAAAGAAAAGAAGGCTGCATATAGGTCATTAATTAGACCGGAATTGGCAGACGAGTTGTATGACAAGATCCTGAATATCATCGTTGTACAGAAGAAGTACAAGGATCCTGACTATTCAGCTAAAGACTTGGCGAAAGAATTGAAGACCAATACTCGTTACCTTTCAGCTGTAGTGAATTCACGCTTCGGTATGAATTATTCTTGCCTGTTGAATGAGTACAGAGTGAAAGATGCTTTGCATTTATTGACTGACAAACGTTATGCCGACAAGAATGTGGAAGAAATTAGCGCTATGGTTGGCTTTGCAAATCGTCAATCTTTTTATGCTGCATTTTATAAAAATGTAGGAGAAACTCCTAACGGATATCGCAAAAGACATTTGAAGATAAAAAGTAATTGCCTTTCCGAAACTGACCAAAAGGAATTACCTCTAAATGAAAGATTTTGGAGATAATTCCTTTTCTCATTTTAATGAATCAATATCAGCATTATGAAAAAACATCTTATTTCAATGGCGGTGACCGCTGCGCTTTTATCGTCGTGCGGAGGAAGTAAAACAACAACTGCTGATGCAGAATAAATTTGATTACACAGTGGAACAATTTGCTGATTTACAGATTTTGCGTTACAAGGTTCCCGGATTCGAGGAACTGACGCTGAAACAGAAGGAACTGATTTATTACCTGACACAGGCTGCTTCTGGAAGGAAGGGATATTCTGTTGACCAGAATGGAAAATATAATTTGAGAATCCGTAGGATGCTCGAAGCAGTATATACAAACTATCAGGGGGATAAAACTACTCCCGACTTAAAAACATGGAGATGTACTTCAAAAGAGTATGGTTCTCCAATGGTATTCATCACCACTACGGCATAGAAAAATTTGTGCCCGGGCTTTACACCAGGAGTTTCTGAAGCAGGCATTGTGCTTAGTGTTGATGCCCAATTGCTTCCGTTATCAGACGGACAGACTGCCGAACAACTTTGCGCTGAACTGTTCCCCGTGATCTTTGACCCGGCTATCATGTCGAAGCGTGTGAACCAGGCGGCCGGTGAGGATTTGGTGCTGACTTCGGCATGCAATTATTATGACGGGGTGACGCAGCAGGAAGCCGAAGCCTTTTACAGCGCCCTGAAGGACCCTAAGGATGAAACGCCGGTTTCTTACGGATTGAACAGCCGCCTGGTGAAAGAGAATGGAAAGTTGGAGGAGAAAGTATGGAAAGTCGGCGGGCTCTATACACAGGCGATAGAGAAGATTGTGTATTGGCTGAAGAAAGCGGAAGGCGTGGCCGAGAACCCTGAACAGAAAGCGGTTATAGCCAAGCTGATAGAGTTTTATGAAACAGGTGACTTGAAGACCTTTGATGATTATGCCATTCTGTGGGTGAAGGATTTGGATTCCCGCGTCGACTTCGTAAACGGCTTTACCGAAAGCTACGGAGATCCGTTAGGAATGAAGGCTAGCTGGGAGTCCATTGTGAACTTCAAGGATTTGGAAGCAACCAGGCGCACGGAGATCATCAGCGCCAATGCGCAGTGGTTCGAAGACCACTCTCCGGTGGAAAAACTTTCAAGAAAGGAGAAGTGAAAGGAGTTTCAGCTAAGGTAATCACTGCCGCTATCCTTGCCGGTGATCTTTATCCGGCAACAGCTATTGGTATCAACCTTCCCAATGCTAACTGGATTCGTGCCCATCACGGCTCCAATCCGTGACCATCGGAAATATTACCGATGCTTATAACAAAGCTGCTCACGGCAATGGATTCAACGAAGAATTTGTATACAGCGACGCGGAAATAAAACTGATTGATACTTATGCCGATCTGACGGACGAGCTTCATACTGACTTGCACGAATGCCTTGGACACGGTTCTGGGCAGTTGTTACCGGGCGTAGATCCGGATGCATTGAAGCGTACGGATCTACTATAGAAGAGGCGCGTGCCGACTTATTCGGACTGTATTATGTAGCCGACCCGAAACTGGTGGAACTGGGGCTGGTGCCGGATGGAGATGCCTTTAAAGCAGAATATTATACTTATATGATGAACGGGCTGATGACCCAGTTGGTGCGCATCGAACCGGGAAACAACTGTTGAGGAAGCACACATGCGCAATCGTCAGTTGATAGCCCGTTGGGTGTATGAAAAGGGTGCTGCCGACAAAGTGGTCGAAATGGTGAAGAAAGATGGAAAGACTTATGTCGTAATCAATGATTATGAGAAGGTACGGCATCTGTTTGGCGAACTGCTTGCCGAGATCCAGCGTATCAAGTCTACCGGTGACTTTGAGGGTGCCCGTTCATTGGTAGAAAATTATGCGGTGAAAATAGATCCGGTTCTTCACGCTGAGATATTGGCACGTTATGAGAAACTTCATCTGGCTCCTTACAAAGGTTTTGTAAATCCGTATACGCTGTGACGGATAATGACGGAAATATTATAGATGTAACTGTGGATTATAGTGAAGGTTATGCAGAGCAAATGTTACGTTATAGCAAGGATTACTCTCCATTGCCTTCCTCTTTTTTTTATAGAGGTAAACAATAATCGGAAATGGATATTAAAGAACAACTGAAAGATATCAAGACACAGCTCCGTCTCTCTATGAACGGGGCTGTGTCCCAAAGTATGCGCGAGAAGGGCTGAGTTTATAAACTCAATTTCGGAGTGGAACTGCCTCGTATCAAGATGATTGCCGAAGGTTATGAGAAAAATCATGAAGTGGCGCAGCTTTATGGAAAGAAAATATCCGTGAATGTAAAATTCTGGCGGGGATGTTACAGCCGGTAGAAACATTTTATCCGGAAATAGCTGATATATGGGTAGAAGATATGCGGCTATCCTGAAATAGCCGAACTGACTTGCATGAACCTCTTCCAGCATCTTCCGTATGCTCCTGCGAAGTCTTTTCACTGGATTGCGGCTGAAGATGAATATGCGCAGACTTGCGGTTTCCTGACTGCTGCCCGTCTCCTGATGAAAAAAGGCGATATGAACGAACGGGTGGAGAATGAATTCCTTGACCAGGCAATTTGTGCAGTACATTCCGAGAGCTATCACATTCGTAACGCAGCGTTGTTGGTGATCCGCAAGTATATGCAGCACAGCGAGGAACACGCGTTTCAGGTGTGCCGGTTGGTAGAAGGAAATGATTCTGAGGTAGAAGCGGAGCAGATACTTTATAATATGGTGAAAGAAGAGCAGATAATATAATAAACTATGATTGTATAAGGTGATGGGACGGAGAAATAAAATACCTTTTATTTAATAGAAAACAGATAACATTGTATTTTCTTTTAGAGGAATTTCTTTTGCTTTCCGCAAAAAAGGCTTAACTTTGTTCGCGCTAATTTTGTGCTGATGATGGAAACTCAAAACGTGAAAGATACGGTAAGGCAGATATTCACAGAATATCTCAATGCGAACGGGCATCGCAAGACTCCCGAACGATATGCTATACTCGACACTATTTATTCTATCGAAGGCCATTTTGACGTCGACACGCTTTATTCACTGATGGCAGATCAGGAGAATTTCAGAGTGAGCCGTGCTACGCTCTATAACACTATTATCCTGTTTATCGATGCCCAACTGGTCATCAAACATCAGTTCGGTACTTCCTCCCAGTACGAAAAATCATATAATCGCGAGACGCATCATCATCAGATATGTACACAATGTGGCAAAGTGACCGAGTTTCAGAACGAGGAATTGCAGCACGCCATTGAAAATACGAAACTTAAGCAATTTCATGCCTCGCACTATTCCTTATATATCTATGGTATATGCAGCAAGTGCGACAGAGCCAATAAACGGAAAAAAGTAAATAACAACAATAAAAAAGAAAAATGAAAGTAGATGTTCTATTAGGATTACAATGGGGCGACGAAGGTAAAGGAAAAGTAGTCGACGTTTTAACACCGAAATACGATGTGGTAGCACGTTTCCAGGGAGGTCCGAATGCAGGTCACACACTGGAATTCGAAGGCCAGAAATATGTGCTTCGTTCCATTCCTTCCGGAATATTTCAAGGAAATAAAGTAAACATTATTGGTAATGGTGTGGTACTGGATCCGGCTTTATTCAAGGCTGAGGCTGAAGCTTTGGAGGCTAGCGGTCACCCGCTGAAAGAACGTTTGCACATTTCAAAGAAAGCTCATCTGATTTTGCCTACTCACCGCATTCTGGATGCGGCCTATGAAGCTGCTAAAGGAGATGCCAAAGTAGGAACTACCGGCAAGGGCATAGGTCCTACTTATACTGATAAAGTTAGTCGTAACGGCGTACGTGTAGGTGATATCCTTCATAATTTTGAAGAAGTGTATGGAGAAGCAAAGGCACGCCACGAACAGATCCTGAAAAGTCTGAACTACGAATATGATTTGACCGAACTGGAAAAACAATGGTTCGAGGGTATCGAATACCTGAAGCAGTTCAAGTTTGTGGACAGTGAACACGAAATAAACGGTCTTCTGTCGTCGGGTAAGTCTGTGCTTGTGCGAAGGTGCGCAAGGAACGATGCTCGATGTTGATTTCGGTTCTTATCCTTTTGTCACTTCTTCAAATACCATTTGTGCCGGAGCCTGTACGGGCTTAGGCATCGGTCCTAATAAAATTGGCAATGTGTACGGTATCATGAAGGCGTATTGTACCCGTGTAGGAGCAGGTCCTTTCCCGACAGAACTGTTCGACAAGACAGGTGACCAGATGTGTACGCTGGGACATGAATTCGGTTCGGTAACCGGTCGTAAGCGCCGTTGCGGCTGGATTGACCTGGTAGCCTTGAAGTATGCCATCATGGTAGACGGCGTAACCAAGCTCATCATGATGAAGAGCGATGTATTGGACTCATTCGAAACCATCAAAGCATGTGTAGCATACAAGGTCAACGGTGAGGAAATCGATTACTTCCCTTATGATATTAGTGAGACTCTTGAACCGGTTTATGTGGAACTGCCCGGTTGGAAGACTGATATGACAAAGATGCAGAGTGAAGATGAGTTCCCCGAAGAATTCAACGCTTATTTGACATTCCTGGAAGAACAGCTTGGTGTGCCCATCAAGATTGTTTCTCTGGGACCGGACCGTGAAGCAGACCATCGAACGGTATACAGAGGAATAATAAAACATTTGTTAATTAGACACGGATTAGGCGGAGATTTCCGCGGCTTCATTGAACAAACTGTTTGTCCGGATAATCCGTGCCTTTTTTATTTATTGCCATGAAAACACGTCTTTTGTCTTTTTTACTGTTGTTTCTTCTTGTGTGCTCCGCACAGTCGCAGACCTACCAGCCGACGGAGGAGAACCTGAAATCCCGTCAGGAGTTTCGGGACAATCGCTTCGGTATCTTCCTGCATTGGGGGATATACAGTATGCTTGCTACCGGAGAATGGACCATGACGAACAATAACCTTAATTATAAGGAATATGCCAAATTGGCGGGCGGTTTCTATCCTGCCAGATTCAATGCAGCCAAGTGGGTGGCAGCTATCAAGGCTTCCGGAGCAAAATATATTTGCTTCACTTCGCGGCATCACGATGGCTTTTCCATGTTCCACACACGCTTTTCCGATTACAATATTGTGGACGCCACCCCTTTTAAGCGGGATGTACTGAAAGAATTGGCGGACGAGTCATACAAGCAAGGGTATTCGCCTGCATCTGTACTATTCACATATAGACTGGTATCGCGAAGATGCTCCACAGGGACGCACCGGACGTGGAACCGGACGTCCGGATCCTTCGGGCGACTGGAACAGCTACTACACTTTCATGAACAACCAGCTGACCGAGTTGCTCACCAGTTACGGGAAAATAGGCGCAATATGGTTTGATGGCTGGTGGGACCAGGACCGGAATCCCGGTTTCGATTGGCAGCTGCCCGGGCAATATGCCATGATACACCGCCTGCAACCGGCTTGCTTGGTTGGGAACAACCATCATCAAGCACCGTTTGCCGGCGAGGACATCCAGATATTCGAGCGCGACCTGCCGGGAGAGAACCGTGCCGGCCTTTCCGGGCAGGATATCAGCGCCTTGCCCCTTGAAACGTGCGAGACAATGAATGGCATGTGGGGATATAAGATTACAGACCAGGATTATAAATCTACCAAAACGCTGATACATTACCTGGTGAAGGCTGCGGGTAAGGATGCCAATCTGCTGATGAATATCGGTCCTCAGCCGGACGGTGAGCTGCCTGCTGTTGCATTGGAGCGTCTGGCAGAAGTAGGGGAATGGATGAAGGTATACGGTGAAACCATCTATGGAACCCGTGGCGGTGTGGTTGCGCCTCACGATTGGGGAGTCACTACACGAAAGAGAAAATAAATTATACGTGCATATTCTCGAATTGCAGGATAAGGCTCTTTTCCTGCCGTTGGAAGGCAAGAAAGTGAGGAAGGCGGTTGTATTTGCCGACCGTCTTCCGGTTCGTTGAAAAAGTGAAAGCGGGGGTGATGCTGGAACTTGCCGGAGGTTCCGACGGATATTGATAAAGTGATAGAGGTGGAGATTGAAAAATAAATTATAAATCAGAAATCTTTAATTCTTCCTAAAAGATAAAGGAAACGCTGGCATTGCTCACCGTTTCCTTTTATTTTTGGCAGACTATTTGTTATACAATAAGAAACGACTGATTTATTCACAATTTAAAGAAAGAAAATTATGGGAACAGGAATGATAGGCATGCAATGGATTATCTTTATCGGGTGGCTGTGGTCAGTTGGCTGGTACAGATGAACCTCAGAGTAAGTTCAAGAAATATTCTAAAATCCCCACCGGCAACGGAATGACGGGAGCGGATGTGGCTTTGAAGATGCTGCACGATAACGGCATCTACGATGTAACCGTAACACATACTCCCGGACATCTGACCGACCATTACAACCCTGCCAATAAGACCGTAAACCTGAGCGAGAGCGTTTATAACAGCAACAGCATTATGGCTGCGGCCGTTGCCGCCCATGAGTGCGGACATGCCGTGCAGCATGCACGCGCATACGCTCCGTTGACAATGCGCAGCAAACTGGTGCCGGTAGTCTCTTTTGCCTCACAGTGGATGACGTGGTTGCTGCTGGCAGGTATCTTGATGCTGAACTCCTTTCCGCAACTGCTGCTGGCGGGTATCATCCTGTTTGCATTGACAACACTGTTCAGCTTCATCACCCTTCCGGTGGAAATCAATGCGAGCAAGCGTGCATTGGTATGGTTGAGCAGTTCCGGCATTACGAATGCGTATAATCATGCACAGGCGGAAGACGCTCTTCGTTCGGCCGCTTATACCTATGTGGTTGCTGCACTCGGTTCATTGGCAACGCTGATTTACTACATCATGATTTTCATGGGTAGAAGAGACTAAAAACTTCTCCATAAAAATAAAAAGTGCCTTCTTAGTCCGCATTTGGAAGGCACTCTTTTATTTGTCATACGCTTATCATATATTCGGGTTTTGCACAACTTAGGGTAGAATGTTGACGATTTTTTCATATATATGTAAGCATTGCTCGGAAATTTGCAGTAAATTTGCGCAATTAAAATTATAAACAGCAATATCATGGCAGCAAAACCAAGTATTCCTAAAGGAACTCGTGACTTCTCGCCGGTAGAAATGGCGAAGCGTAACTATATATTCAATACCATTCGTGACGTTTATCATCTGTATGGTTTCCAGCAGATAGAGACTCCATCTATGGAGATGCTTTCTACCTTGATGGGGAAATACGGTGAAGAAGGTGACAAACTACTTTTTAAGATTCAGAATTCCGGTGATTACTTCTCAGGAATCACAGACGAAGAATTATTGAGCCGTAATGCTGCTAAGCTGGCAAGTAAGTTCTGTGAGAAAGGTTTGCGTTATGACCTCACAGTGCCTTTTGCCCGTTATGTCGTGATGCACCGGGACGAAATAACTTTCCCTTTCAAGCGTTACCAGATTCAGCCCGTGTGGCGCGCCGACCGTCCGCAGAAGGGACGTTACCGTGAGTTCTATCAATGTGATGCTGACGTTGTGGGCAGCGATTCATTACTGAACGAAGTTGAATTGATGCAGATTGTTGATACGGTGTTTACTCGTTTCAATATCCGCGTTTGCATTAAAATCAATAATCGCAAGATTCTTTCCGGTATTGCCGAGATTATCGGTGAGGCTGATAAGATAGTGGATATCACTGTGGCGATAGACAAGCTGGATAAAATAGGTCTGGACAACGTAAATGCCGAACTGAAAGAGAAGGGTATCAGTGATGAGGCTATTGCCAAGTTGCAGCCGATCATTCTTCTTAGTGGTACGAATGCGGAGAAATTGGCAACACTGAAGAATGTGTTATCAGCCAGTGAAGTAGGGCTGAAGGGAGTGGAGGAGAGTGAATTTATTCTGAATACATTGGAAACAATGGGCTGAAGAATGAAATCGAACTTGACCTGACATTGGCCCGCGGACTGAATTATTATACCGGTGCTATTTTTGAAGTGAAAGCGTTGGACGTACAGATCGGCAGTATCACTGGTGGTGGTCGTTATGATAATCTGACCGGAGTATTTGGTATGTCGGGAGTGTCGGGAGTAGGTATCTCTTTTGGTGCAGACCGTATCTTCGATGTACTGAATCAGCTTGAACTTTATCCGAAAGAAGCGGTGAACGGAACAGAAGTGTCTATTTATCAACTTCGGTGAAGAGGAAGCGGCTTTCTCTATGGGTGTTTTGGCAAAAGTGCGTGCGGCAGGTATCCGTGCCGAAATCTTCCCGGATGCCTCCAAGATGAAGAAACAGATGAGCTATGCCAATGCGAAGAATATTCCGTTTGTAGCTATCGTAGGTGAAAACGAGATGAATGAGGGCAAAGTGATGTTGAAGAATATGGAGACTGGGAACAGAACCTTGTTTCGGCAGAAGAATTGATTGCTATTGTGAAGAAATAAGCGGAGATGAACTAAGTATGTCATCATAATTAGTTAATGCATCCCAAAAGTTGTTCAGTTTAATTAAAAATATATTGCCCCCTAAAAAGTTAGTATTGCAAAGGACTCTTTTAGCAATGGGGGGGCGCATTCAAATAAAGAGCCTTGTTTGGTAAAAAAGAGGGATTTCATTTTTAGTATTTTATTTGATCTAGTATTCCATTGAGGAAAGCAATCGCTACATGTGTTGCTCCCGTGCACGTTCGATGCGACTAAGTACGTATTTGCGATTGAACATACATGCTCCGCAATGGATTACCAGCGAATAAGGAGTCAGGTCTTGTGGAAAGTCGGTTCCTGCTACCATATCAATTTGCAGATTCTCTCCAATCCGTTTCCGTAACAAACGGGGAAGTTTCACTCTTCCTATATCTTCTGAAAGGGGAGCGTGGTACAAGCTTCCGCTATCAGTACACGTGACGATTCCGTCAGTCTTTCAATGACAGCTGCACTTTCTACATAATAGTGAATATCACCTTTATATCCTGCGAAAAGCACCGAGAAAGAAGTCAGCTCACTTTCCTGGTTTCTGTTCATAGATCGCTTTGAAAACTTGTGAATCGGTGATGATTAACTTCGGAGGACGGGCAAGGGCTTGTAGGGTTGCAGGAAACTTATCAGTGGTGCAAGTCATTACGAGGCATTTTTTATCCAGCAATTCACGGATAGTCTGCACTTGCGGTAAGATCAGTCTACCTTTTGGAGCTTGGATATCCTGCGGCATAACCAGAAGTACAAGGTCGTTTTCTGTCACAAGTTTCCCGGTAATATTCTGTTGACCGAAGTCCGAAGGTAGCTTTTCAAGAATGGCTTGCCGGATCAGTTCAATTCCTATCTTTTCTTTGGCACTGATAAGCAAGGGGTGTATTTTACATTGTTCCTCAATATATGTGGCTAAGTTATCGCTATTCTCTCGTATATCTATTTTATTCAATACCGGAATGACAGGGATATTCTTCTCTTTCAATAGTGCCAGTAACATCTCTTTTTCATGAGAAAAGGTAGTGTCTTCACATAGCAGCAATGCAATATCCGTTTTCTCAATAGCCTTTAAAGTCCGGCTGATACGCAGTTCTCCAAGCTCTCCTTCGTCATCGAATCCCGGTGTATCGATAAACAGGCAAGGTCCGATCCCATGAATCTCCATTGCTTTAGCCACCGGGTCGGTGGTTGTTCCGGGAGTATCCGAAACGAGCGCGATGTCCTGTCCTGTCAACGCATTGATAAGAGAAGACTTACCACTGTTCCGTCTACCGAAAAGGGTGATATGAAGTCTGTTTGCATTTGGAGTATCTGTTAAGCTCATAATTACTAATTTTTCAACTTGTTAATTCGTGCGTATAATTGGCAGATCGACATATGTTAGCACATCAATGTATGATTTAAAATCTAAAGTCTCTTTGCCCTGCGGCTATTGCTTTGAGGTTTCGGATAGCTATTTCCCTGATTTTGGGGTTGGGGATTCGGTCTGTTTCTTTTAGAATCAATTTCAATCCTTTCTGACGGGTGTCTTCTGAGGCATAATCTTCCAGATACTCTTTCAGAGTCATTAAGGCATTCGCGGCGCAGCAGTTTGCTATCTGTCCGGATTTCACGAGCGACATGAAACGGTCACCCGTTCTTCCTTCGCGGTAACAGGCAGTACAGAAGCTGGGGATATGCCCGAGATCGAGCAGCCAGTTGACAACCTCGTCCAGTGTCCGGGTGTCGCTCACATCGAACTGGGCAGAATTATGATCGGTAATTCTCTTTCCGCATACCCTCCTACACTGGTACGCGAACCGCCGCTGATTTGTGAAATGCCCAGTTCGAGGACCTTCTTGCGTGACTCCTGTGATTCGCGGGTCGAAATAATCATTCCCGTATAAGGAACGGCTATCCGGATAACAGCTACAATCTTGCTGAATATCTCGTCCGAGATAGCGTTGGGGAAAACTTCCCCTGCATCGATGTCATCTGCCGAACAGATGCGCGGCACGCTGATCGTATGCGGACCTACGCCGAATCTGGCTTCCAGATGTTCGGCGTGCATCAGCAGTCCGGTAAAGTCATAACGGTATGTATTCAGTCCGAAGAGAACGCCTACCCCTACATCGTCAATACCTCCTTCCATAGCGCGGTCCATCGCTTCCGTGTGGTAAGCATAGTTGCTTTTCGGTCCGGTGGGGTGGAGGGCTTCGTAGTTTTCTTTGTGATAAGTCTCCTGGAATAAGATATACGTGCCGATACCCGCCTCTTTCAACCGGCGGTAGTTTTCTACCGTAGTGGCTGCAATATTTACGTTCACCCGACGGATAGCCCCGTTTTTATGCTTGATACTATAAATCGTCTGATAGATTCCAGAATATATTCTATCGGATTCAGGGTCGGATGCTCTCCTGCTTCGAGAGCCAGGCGCTTGTGCCCCATATCCTGTAAGGCAATCACTTCCTGACGGATCTCTTCTTGTGTCAGTTTCTTGCGGGCAATCGTTTTGTTCTTGGCATGATACGGGCAGTAGGTACAGCCGTTGACGCAATAGTTCGACAGGTAAAGCGGTGCGAACATAACGATACGGTTGCCGTAAAACTTCTGTTTGATTTCTTTGGCGAGATGGAAGATTCGTTCTATCAGGTCAGGCTGGTCACATTCCAATAGGACGGCTGCTTCCCGATGTGTCAGTCCTTTACATAGAGCAGCTTTTTCAATCAGTTGTTCAATCAGTGCACGATTGTCTTTGTTGGTCCGTGCATATTCCAGTGTTTCCAGAATTTCTTCATGGTGGATGAATTCTTCTGCTTCAGGTGAATCTACTTTGTATGTCATAATCTATTCTAAACTTCTAAGTTCCAACTAACTGACTTCTAACTGTCAACCGTTTTAAAATCTCCTCTGGAGAAAGAAATCTCGTAGCCGATGTTATGTAATTGTTGTTGCAATATCCTGATTCCTTCTGCCGATTCAGCTCCGAGGGAGGCTTTGTTATTATATAAGGTATACTTTTTCCGTTCCTCCTGTGGCGACAGATTGGGCATGACTACATTTGCTCCTGCCAATATCCCCCGTTCCCGTCCGTCGGGAGTCAGTGTAGCCAGAGCTGTTGTCGATGGAATCAGTGCCGAAGGGTGCATCAGGCGGAAGATAGACAATAAGAGCAGTGTCTGTTCGAGCGTTCCGCTGGAATATCGGGCAAAAGGCGTATCCTGATGAGGCAGAAAAGGACCGATGCCGATCATTTCAGGACGGAGTTTTTCGATAAACAGAATGTCTTGAATCAGATGTTCTACAGTCTGTCCCGGACTACCGACCATAATTCCCGTTCCGGTTTGATACCCTGTTTCTTTTAAGTTTTGCAGGCATTGCAGGCGTTGCTTGCCGGACATTCCGGCAGGGTGCAGTTGGCTGTAATGCGTCGCGTCGTAAGTTTCGTGCCGTAACAGGTAGCGATTGGCTCCGGCGTGAAAGAAACGTTCATACGCTTCGCGTGACTTTTCGCCGAGTGATAGCGTAATGGCACAGTCCGGATAATGCCGCCGTATGGCGGCAACGATTGTCTCTATGCGGTCGTCCGTCAGTGCAGGATCTTCTCCCCCTTGCAGGACAAAAGTCCGGAATCCCAGTGCGTATCCTTGTTTGCAGCAATCCAGAATACTTTCCGGACTCAGCCGGTAACGTGCTACGTGCGGATTACCTTTCCGGATGCCGCAGTAATAGCAGTTGTTCCGGCAGCAATTACTTATTTCAATCAGTCCACGGATATAAATCCGGTTTCCGAAATGCCGGAGGCTGACCTCCCGTGCCTGTTCGTTAATGATTCGTAGGGAGTCCGCGTCACATCCGGTCAACAGTTGCCGGAACTCTTCCGGTCTAAGTGTTCTTTCCTGCCGTAGTTTATCGATCCATTGTTTCATAGCTCTCTTTCCGTTTGAGCAGCTCTTGTGCCAATTGGCGACGTCCCGAAACAATGTCGTTGTGCGTACTCGGTCCGGTGATACAGCCACCTTCGCAAGCCATCACTTCGATAAATTGTCCCGCTGCTTTTCCTGTTTTGGCACAGGCACGCAGCAGGGCTATATTCTTCTTATTGATATCCGACACTTGGATAGCATTGATCTTATCCGCTTCTTCTTTCAGGTATGCTTTGACAGCTCCCATTACACCGCCGGCTTGTGCGAAACCGTGTGCTTCGCGGACGGAAGTATGCAATATGGAGAAAGCCTGTGTCTGCTCCAGTTGGATGTCCAACCCGTCAAGAATGGAACCCACCTCTTCGAATGTCAGGATATAATCTACGGCCTTGTCGCGGCGCACCTCTTTTCGTTTTGCCACACAAGGACCTACGAATACGATTTTTGCATCCGGGTGCTTCTCCTTGGCAATCCGTGCGGCGTAGTACATCGGCGATCCGGTGGTGGAAACGTATGGTTTCATCCCCGGAATATGTTTCTCAACCAGTTCGATGTAAGAAGGGCAGCAGGAAGTAGTCATAAACTCTGTCCTTCTTCCAACTTCTCCAGTAACTCGTGTGCTTCGTTGCTGGTAGTCGCCATTGCACCTTCGGCCACTTCGATCACATCGGTAAATCCTATTTCTTTGAAAGCACCGTACACTTGTTCGATCGAAGTCTTGAACTGCCCAGGATAGACGGAGCAATAATAGCAACCATCTTCTCTCCTTTACGGATGCGTTGCAATACATCGAATGTCTGTGAGATCTCGAAGATAGCACCGAACGGACAAGCATTCATGCACTTTCCGCAATATATACACTTGCTTTCGTCAATATGCTCTATTCCGTGTTCATCTTTACTGATAGCTTTTACCGGGCAAGCCTCTTCACAAGGCACGGGAATATAGACGATGGCATGATACGGGCAACTCTTGTGACAAATACCGCAACTGACACACGTGTCATGGTCGATCATTGCCTGACCGTTTTTCTTGAAACGTATCGCATCTTTGGGGCAGTTCATGTAACAACTACGTGCCACACATCCGCGACAAAGGTTGGTTATTTCATAATTGATCTGTACACAGGAAGAACAGGCCTCGTCGATGACGCACATGATATTTTCCTTGTCCGGTTCGGGGCGGCTCAATGCTTGCAATCGCGCATATTCGGAAAGCGGAGTAACTTCGTCGTGTTCGTCTGTCATATCCAATCCCATTAGGAGGAAAAGTCTTGTATCTCCACACTGCGCGTTCTTTGTGTACACAACACCGTCCTAGGGGCTTCGACTTGCGTGGACTCAACTCAATCGGAAGCCGGTCTATCTTTTCCACTAATTCGTCGTTTTTCCAGAGTCTTACGAGGTCTGCCAGCAACTTGTGCCGGACAATCATAATATTATTCGTAAATGCCATATTGTAATTAAGGGGTTGTTAGTTGGTGCAAAGATACGAACAGAATTTCAATATTTAAGCTTTTTGAAACATTCTTGTAAACTTTTTTGTAGCCTTTCTGCGTTATCTTTGCAGTAGGACATAAAATTAAGAGGAGGAAGAGGTATGAATAGCAGCATTTTAGAACAAAGAAACCGTTTCGCTTTGATTGGTGTACTAATGACTATTGTCAGCCTGATGTTTTTATTCTATATGGGAAGTTCTTTGGTTAGTTCGACTAAGAAATATCTGGAACAGATCCGGATGATAGAGATAACTTGTGTGGACGAATAAAAGAGAAAGCTGTAAAGCAAGATATCCGGAGGAAATCATTACTTTTGCCGGAAGAAAAAAGAAACCTTATGGAAGAGAAAGAACAAAGCATGGAAAACGGTGAGCAGCAAATACCTGTTCCGCCGTCCGTGGCTGACTGTGCGTTGCGAAGATATGTTACTTCCCAATGGGAATCATATCCCCGAGTATTATATCCTTGAGTATCCCGACTGGGTAAATACCATTGCCATTACAAAAGAAGGTCAATTCGTATTTGTCCGCCAGTACCGTCCGGGAATTGAACGAACTTGTTATGAACTCTGTGCCGGTGTGTGCGAGAAGGAAGATGCTTCACCATTAGTATCCGCCCAACGCGAATTGTGGGAGGAAACAGGCTACGGAAAAGGCAACTGGCAAGAGTATATGTTGATTTCCGCTAATCCGAGCACTCACACCAATCTGACTTACTGCTTTCTTGCCACCGATGTGGAACTCATCGACCACCAACATCTGGAAGCTACCGAAGATATCACCGTACCATCTGCTCACCTTGGAAGAGGTGAAACGGCTGCTGGATAACAACGAAATCATGCAAGCGCTGAACGCTGCTCCATTGTGGAAATATATAGCAAATCTGTAATATCGTTTGGAATTCTGTAGAGAAATAATAACTTTGGAGAAAATTTAAATTATCTAATTATGAAAACTATATTATGGAGTATTCTTTGTTTGTTTCTCTCCGGATGGGGAAGTATGCAGTATTAGCACAGGACTTGCAAGAGATGGAAAAGAACTTGTCCGCCATCAACGAGGAATTGAGTCAAAAGACAAAAGAATATAGTTGGCAGCTTGCGGCGGCTTATGCAGATTATTGTGAAGCAAATAATAAATATATAAGCTGGAACGACTTGCCTTATCTACAAACAGGTTGTCGAATATGAGCGTCCTGCTTCTTTGGAGACTTATCGTCTGGCGCATAAAGCCAGTAAAGAGGAACTGGATAAGTTTTTAAATACATACAAAGAATATAAAGATCTGGTGAAGAAGCAGAAGGAAGCGGTAACCAAGGAAGAGAAAGATGCTGTATCGACAGCTGCTTTTCCCGCATTCTGGAAAAAGTTGAGAAGTGAAGAGAATCCTTATAAAGATTTGTACTATGCCGAACGAAAGGCGATCTGCAAATATCGGGCGGAAGCTTTGCGGTATGCGATTGCCCATTATAAAGAAAAGAAGCAGGAGATTCCGACTTCTTATATAAAATATGCTGAACGGTCTTATTTATTGCAGAAAGGTTCTGCCTTGGAGTTATTACAGAAAGAAATAAGTGCATTGGAAAGTGTGCAGAGAGAACTTGTTCAGAATATAACAAAGGGCAAAGTATGGTTTATAAGACTGAAGAAAATAAAAGAAAGGATATTTGATTTAAGGATCATCTGGGATAAAGAAATCCTTTTCTATATGGGAGGTCTGGACTGAAAAGTTCAGACCCCTTTCTTTCCCCTCAAGTACGTATAGGAAAGTTCTTTCCCCTCCTATGCCAACTTCTTTTGCATAGGGAGAAAACGTTTCATAAGGTAAACTATAACCACAAGTTCTGATTATATAACTGGAAGTTTTGATTACATAACTGAAGCTTTCAGTTTTATAACCGGAACTTGCGGTTATAGTTTGAGGTAAGGGAAAGTAACTTTTCCCCAAGAGAAAAGCAAGTTCTCACCTTATAGAAAAGAACTTTTCTAGTTATACTTTGGACGATAGATAGGGATTCGGGAATAGCGGTGCTGTTTGTTCAACGTTTATTCCAATACAAAAATAATAGTTTCATTTAGTCATAATAAACTTGGCATGGGAAGTTGCATTTCGCACGCACATGTGCGAACGTGGTAGTCGTTCTCTATAACGACCATAATCTGCGTCTTGCGGGGAGCATTGAACTGAATCAGCCCATTTTGTCAGCATCATAATTTCTGAGCCGTCTTTTAGAAAACCAATCATTCTTTTTTGTAAAACAAACATTTGGCATACGGGGGCAGATGTCCCGTAGTGGAAGGATTCATGTAACTATGAACATTAAACCATTAGCAGACAGAGTGCTGATACTCCCTGCACCTGCAGAAGAAAAAACAATTGGTGGTATCATTATCCCTGATACAGCAAAAGAAAAACCTTTGAAGGTGAAGTTGTGGCAGTTGGTCACGGTACGAAAGACGAAGAAATGGTATTAAAGGCAGGCGATACTGTTCTTTATGGAAAGTATGCTGGAACGGAACTTGACGTAGAAGGTACAAAATATCTCATTATGCGTCAGAGCGATGTTCTCGCTGTTTTGGGTTAATAAACAGTAGTATATAATCAATTAATTAAATTGTAAAAACGTTATGGCAAAAGAAATATTATTCAATATTGACGCCCGCGACCAATTGAAAAAAGGTGTCGATGCTTTGGCGAATGCAGTAAAAGTAACGCTCGGTCCGAAAGGACGTAATGTAATCATCGAAAAGAAATTCGGCGCTCCCCACATCACAAAGGACGGTGTAACAGTAGCCAAAGAAGTGGAATTGGCCGACGCTTACCAGAATACCGGTGCACAACTGGTAAAGGAAGTCGCTTCCAAGACTGGTGACGATGCAGGTGACGGTACAACTACTGCAACTGTTCTGGCTCAGGCTATTGTTGCTGAAGGCTTGAAGAACGTGACTGCAGGTGCAAGCCCAATGGATATCAAACGCGGTATCGACAAGGCTGTTGCCAAAGTGGTAGAATCAATCAAGGCACAAGCTGAAACTGTAGGTGACAACTATGACAAGATCGAACAAGTTGCTACCGTATCTGCAAACAATGACCCGGTTATCGGTAAATTGATTGCTGACGCTATGCGTAAAGTTTCTAAAGACGGTGTGATTACTATCGAAGAAGCTAAGGGTACTGATACTACCATCGGCGTGGTGGAAGGTATGCAGTTCGATCGTGGTTATTTGTCGGCTTATTTCGTAACTAATACGGAGAAGATGGAGTGTGAGATGGAGAAACCGTACATCCTGATTTACGATAAGAAGATTTCTAACCTGAAAGACTTCTTGCCTATCCTTGAACCGGCTGTTCAGACAGGTCGTCCTCTGTTGGTAATTGCAGAAGATGTGGATAGCGAAGCGTTGACTACATTGGTAGTGAACCGTCTGCGTTCTCAATTGAAGATATGTGCAGTGAAGGCTCCGGGCTTTGGCGACCGTCGCAAGGAAATGCTGGAAGACATTGCCGTATTGACAGGCGGTGTTGTAATCAGCGAAGAAAAAGGCTTGAAACTGGAACAGGCTACTATCGAAATGTTGGGTACTGCCGACAAGGTAACTGTTTCTAAAGACAATACGACTATCGTGAACGGTGCCGGTGACAAAGAAAATATCAAGGAACGTTGCGATCAGATCAAAGCTCAGATCGTTGCTACTAAATCAGACTACGATCGTGAGAAATTGCAGGAACGTCTTGCCAAGTTGTCAGGCGGTGTGGCTGTTCTCTATGTAGGTGCTGCTTCCGAAGTGGAAATGAAAGAGAAGAAAGACCGTGTAGACGATGCTCTCCGTGCTACTCGTGCTGCTATCGAAGAAGGTATCATCCCGGGTGGTGGCGTAGCTTACATCCGTGCAATTGATGCTATCGACGGCATGAAGGGTGACAATGCTGACGAAACAACCGGTATCGGTATCATCAAACGTGCCATCGAAGAACCGCTTCGTGAGATTGTAGCTAATGCCGGTAAAGAAGGTGCTGTAGTTGTTCAGAAAGTACGTGAAGGAAAGGGTGACTTCGGGTACAATGCTCGTACGGATGTTTACGAAAATTTGCATGCTGCCGGTGTGGTAGACCCTGCTAAGGTTGCTCGTGTAGCTTTGGAAAATGCAGCTTCTATCGCTGGTATGTTCCTGACTACCGAATGTGTAATTGTAGAAAAGAAGGAAGATAAGCCAGAAATGCCAATGGGCGCTCCCGGAATGGGAGGCATGGGTGGAATGATGTAATTCCGGTTTCCTATTAGAGAATATAAAGAAAGAAGAACCGCTTTCCCTGATAAAGGGAAGGTGGTTCTTTTTTTTGTGTTCCCAAAACATCTCATTCTCCGATTTGTTCGGTTATTGGAATACTTGTATATTTATTGTCTAATTTATTAATAAAATCGTGAGATGTCAAAAGTATTAGGATTTATGAAGCAAGTGGCCCGTGGGCTGCAAGTGGAGGGAAACTTTGGAACTGCTCATGTCTATCGTAGCAGTCTCAATGCCATTATTGCTTATCGTGGGAAAGATGATTTTGCCTTCAATGAGGTAACTTCAGAGTGGTTAAAAGGGTTCGAAGTTTATCTTCGTAGTCGTGGGTGTAGCTGGAATACGGTTTCTACCTATCTTCGTACCTTTCGTGCCGTTTACAATCGTGCCGTCGATCTTCATCGGGCACCATACGTTCCGCATCTGTTCCGTTCGGTGTATACGGGCACTCGTGCCGACCATAAACGGGCTCTATGTGACGACGATATGAAGAAAGTGTTTACCAAATTGCCGCAATCTTCTCGTATATCTTCGGCTATGCGTCGTGCACACGAACTGTTTGTTCTTATGTTCTCGCTCCGTGGTATACCGTTTGTCGATCTTGTCTATTTGCGGAAGAGTGATTTGCGTGATAATGTAATTACCTACCGTCGGCGTAAAACGGGCCGTCCCCTGTCGGTGACACTGACTCCGGAAGCAATGATTCTGGTAAAGAAATACATGAACCGTGATTCTTCTTCTCCTTATCTCTTTCCTTTTTTGGAAAGCCGTGAAGGAACGAAAGAGGCGTATCGTGAATATCAGTTGGCGTTGCGCAGCTTTAATCAACAACTAATGTTGTTGGGAGAGTTATTAGGATTGGGTGATAAATTAAGCTCATACACTGCCCGGCATACTTGGGCTACGACGGCTTATTATTGCGAAATTCATCCGGGTATTATCTCCGAAGCTATGGGGCATTCTTCCATTACGGTAACAGAGACATATCTCAAGCCTTTCCGAAGCAAGAAAATTGATGAAGCAAATAAACAGGTTCTTGATTTTGTGAAGCGTTCTGTGATAGGATTAAATGCCTGATTATTATTCTGTTACTCTGTAGGTAACGGGAAGAAATGACAGTGCAAATATGAGCATATTTCTTAAAACAACCAAACGAAATCACACATTTTTTCTAATAAACTACTTAAAAGCGGAACTAGGACAGATAAAACACGTGGATTCTTTGTATTAGGGCTTTGTTAACTTCTAAATATTGCATAAGATTTCCCTCCCCTCTGCCGCTCGTCAGAAGCAGGGGTAAAGAACTTTCATAATCTATCGTATCATTTTTTCAGTATTGACTACTCTAAAAGAGCAGGCGCAAAGGTCTCTCCGTTACCTACAGAGTAACGGGCTGTCTATTATTGAAACTTAGTGTTTAATAATATATTATTAATGTAATTTTAAGTAGTTATGAAAAGAAAATTTGTAAAAGTGATGAAAGGTACTACTGTTAAGTTCCATAATGTAACTTATGGTTCTACAGAAAAAGCTACTACTTTAGTTGGTGCAAATAGCTCTGTAATGCATGCATTAATCAATCCGGTTAGTGTTGACTTCTCTGAATATCCTGTTGAATTGATTACTTCTCATGGGGCGGTTTGTTATACAGTTCTATCAAAAGAAAAGAATCTTTCTGAAAATCCTTTAACCACCCGTGCGGATGGCGAAAAGAAATGGAATCAGGGAATTTATGATCTTACAGTTTCTTTGATTGCTGATAAAGCAGCCGATAATAACTTGAATAATAAAGCGATAGCTTATGCTTTACGTGCTAAAGATGCTTGGGGAAATAACATCATATCAAATTATGATGTGAAGGTTATTGCTAAAAATGAGGCTTTGGATATTACTAATAAAGAAGTAGATGTGGTTTATACATCATCTGCAAAACTTGATGAATTGTTTGCTGCTGAATTGTCCAAAGTTGCAGCTCATTATTATTCTATTGAAAAAGCTGATTTGGAAGCTATTGGTGCTGTATTTGACGAAGCTACAAATACTATTTCCTCACCTACAAAAACAAGGTACTATTGAAGTGAAAGTTAATTACTTGAAAACAGACGGTACAAAAGTTGAAGGAGGTAATGCTAAAACCTTTACAGTGAACTTTACTTATGACACGGGTGCTGATATTACTATCGCTGATGCTGTTGTTTGGAATCTGACTAAGGGTGCAGATGCCACAGATCCTTCAAATAATACCTCTGATCTTGTTGTTAACTCAACCGATGATTTATTCGCTATTCTGAACAAAGAGTTTACTGGCAAGAAGAAACCTACTGTAAGATTGAAGAGCATTGATTTGCTGCTGGAGATAAGATTTCTGTTAATGGCAATGAGTATGCTTATGAAAGTGGTTCTATTGATCTTGTTGGTGCGCAACCTGTTACTATAACAGATAATAAAGGTAAAGTTACAGGATACAAGATTGCCTTCCAATTTAATCCGACTATGGTTGCAGCTGTAATGCATAATGCTGTTTTGGAAATTATTAATCCGGACTATCAACCAACATTGGGAGATGAAGTAATTAAGAAGGTAAATGTGAAAGTGGAAGTTAAGAATGCAGGTATATTTGCATTTACACCGTTAAGTGCTTATTTCACAAGTTCTGAAACTGCTATTGCTTATGGTACCCCTGATAAATCTAATGCAGTTGTAAATCAAGACTTGTATGCACTCTTTGATGAAATGAGCGCTGAAGATAAGGGACATATATCTTTTGATGAGAAAGCTCCTAACTTTGGTACTGATGATAATCCGGAAATGGGTGCAAAATTGGTTAGTTAACAAAACAAACTTTGTAATTGCAGTTCCGTTGTACAAATCAACTAAGAATGATGGTGTATATTCAACGCGTCGTATGACCATTGCATACCAGCCGTTTGGAAATAAACGTTTGGCTACAATTTCTAAAGAGTTTAACTTAACTGTAAGATCTGCAATCAAAGAAGGTTCACATCCTGATATTGCTGCTAGTAAAGCTAAAGTATTGTCAATAAAGGAATCTGAAAAATTATTCAAGATTAAACCTGCTGATTTTACTGTTAAAGATGTAAAAGACGTTGCCGTAACAATTGCTAAGACAAGTAGAGATAGTAGAGTTACAGATGTTACTATAGAACTAAGTTCAGAGATTGCCAAATATGCTGAAATAGCCGGGGCAACTTCTACTCCCGTTGCGTTTGAAGGTGAATTAACTGTACAATTGAAAGCTACTACCCTATCCATTGCATCTAAAGTTGAAGGTTATGCCTTAGTGAAGATTACAGATACATGGGGAGCTGTTACAGAAGTTAAATGTCCGATAGTAATGAAAGCTGA
>VOFH01002709.1_pt1 | contig 42507 bp, 39 predicted proteins | sample 5384091 | NCBI WGS metagenome assembly VOFH01 (sample SAMN12384727, study PRJNA508395) | human gut metagenome | isolation source: healthy gut G | host: Homo sapiens
AAGCTTCTTAAAAAGAGATTAATTGAACTATAAAAAGAGGAGAATCGGCAATACATATGAGCCATTGATTCTCCTTTTTATTTTCAAAATTACCCTTCTAATACTTGATATAGAGTATTTATACAAGAATCAATCATTTTTAATAACTTGGCACTGTCCATAATTTTATGTAAATAAAATATTTAATAGTGCCAATAGCCTCAAATGGATATAAAATGAAAGCACAAGTATTAGAGGGGCAAAATGGGTTAAAAGCCGGGGGGCGGACTCTCGGTTCGACCCCGGCAAGGAATTTTCTTATGCTATTGCTATTTGAAGAAATGGAGAACTGTTACTTTTTCATGACGATGTAACCGTAGTCATGTTTTCGTTCTCTATGTCAACCTTAGCAAAGAGAACGGCGATAGCTTCGGCATCATCGCGTACTATTTGTGCTTGATAGCCGGGATATGATTGCGAATCTTCGCAAGCGTAAACATAGTGGAATGTACAACCATTTACCGTTTCACCCACAGTAGCAGTTTCGGGATATTCTATGACAGCTTGCCCATAACAATACCAGCTGCTACCGTATTCCCAACCAACCTTTACAAGTGCTGTTCTCTGTCGCTTCACCGGTATAATGAGTTCCAGAGTTAATATAGTAATCCCAGTAGCTCGGACGAGGTCCTGTTAGACCGGCAACCTCTATATTGCAATAGTCGGTAGTGATTTCTTTTTATTATGGCAATACGTTCGGGGGTGAATACATCAAACGATGCTTTCACAGTAACCGTTACCTCTGCAGTGCAATTCGACTGGTCTCTTACGGTCGATGCGGTGTACTCTTCTTTGGACGCGGTGGCGCGTACAATTACTTTGGCTGTTTCGTTTCCTTCATTGTCGACTGTAGATCTGATTTCAGCTCTAATGCGCTCATCGCCTGATTCTACAGAGTAACCGCCATTGCCAAGTACCACTTCAATCTGATTGTTCGACTCGGTTTTGCCTAATAGACAATTGAAGTCGAGCGTCTGCATATTGAGTACCAACTCGTCGGTTGTATAGACCTGTATAGGGAGTCGTTTGTAGTGACCGCCCGCATCGGATACAACGATATGGGTTGAAACCGTTATGGAAGCCTCAACAAATACGTCACCGTTTTCAATGGTGGCTTTCGCTACGTTTTCGTCCAAAGAAAACGCGTTATATTGACCTTCACCCGCTGCAACAGGAATCAAGGTTTTGTTTTCTTCACCGATTTTCACACGTAGTGCATCCACGCCGAAAGTCAGTTCCGAATTTACGATTTTGTCGTCGTCATCGTCGCTACATGAGGCAAGATAGCCGCATGAAGTAGCAAGTACCAAACTGATAATATAGTATTTTAGTTTCATGATATAAACTGTTTTTAGATTAGAGCCAGTCCTTAGGGATAAGTTTTGCCATCGTAGACAAGGTCGTCGTCATAGAAGGCTCTCGCGGAGTTTTGCATGGCGCTTTGGCGCATACGGTTGCCGAAGTGAACGTGCAGGCCATAGCCGTCATTGCGCAGTTGAGAGAGGTTACCATAAGTGCTACCCTGCGTGAACTCCCATGAGTAGTGACCGAGGTTGAATTTGGGTACACCGGGAAAGTCTGCGGGGTCAATCGGACCACCGCCGTAGTTGGTCCAGATGAAGTCCATATACTCGCCGGGCTGTACGCCATCTACTGAGGGCAGACTACTAAAGTCGTAAGTGTAAATGATGTTGTCACGATGCGGCTGTAGTTTCTTCACTTCGTAGAAGAGGCGTGCTGCTGCAGTATAGGACGGATTAACAAAGCCTTCGGGTGCCGGGGAGATGGGGCTGCCATACTCGGAATTGTAGAACACGCCATCGAGTTTGTATACATCGCAGTAATTCTTTATTTCCTGAGCGTAGTAGCGGGCGGTCTCATCGGCAAGGTTGTTAACGTTTGCGCGGTCGTGATTGCCAAGAATCGAAAGATAAACTTTGATGCCGCGATCTTGAAGGGGCTGCCGGTAGTGGTCGCGATTCAATATCGCGCTGACGTTTTCATTGCAGTTGACATACACGCGTCCGGTTTCTTCGTTGTAGTTGATGTTAGCCGCAAAGAGCATTACCGCATCATAATACATCTTTCCGCTATTCTTAAGTGTGTAGGATGTAACTTCCAGCGGGTTCATGTCGTTCACCTCCATACACATCATAGTGCGTACAGCCGGAACTTCCACGCCATCCTTGAGCACGGTTTTGTAGCATCGGGCAGACCAGTGAGGTCGCGGACAAAAATCAAGCGAGACGAGCTGTTTTGGTGAGTGCGGTTTCGCCGTTGTTGACTGAAGCGCGCAGCGGAATCGCATATCCTTTATCGTTATCGAGAGATCCGTCAGACGTGACGGTTACGGTCATCGGCTGAGAAATGGTGTTTCCGGCTTCCAGACGAGTGATGCCGTCGTTGGTCAAGCTGACCATCGATTTCGGTACGGCTTCGTAACTTGTGCCGTTGGCGGCGTTGTATTCGGCGAGAACTGTTTCATCGTATACGAAAGCTATGTTGCAGTCGCGTTTGAGTGCCTTAGGAGTATTGACATATAGAGGTATGTCTTTGGTGTCGCGTAAGTCGATGTGGGTGAATAGGCGCTTACCATCCGGGTCGGTCACATATACCACTTCGCCGGGCACTGATAGATTGGGATTGTTAGCTTTACCAATCATTACTTCATCCTCGCAGGCAGTGAGTGAAGCCGCTGCCAAGAGAATTCCATATATAAACATTTTATTCAGTTTCATATTGCTTTGATTGATTTAAATTCAATTTATTTTCAGGGAGAGATACCGGAACCCAAATAACGTTGGTATTGGCTTTAAGGTCATAACCGTTGGCGTAGTCTTGGAGGTTGTTGCGGAACCTTCGTTCATCTTCAATAAGCTACAAGACCTTCGCTGTCAGGGGCCACTTTATAGAAGTGGTTTCTAGCCTGAAGTTCTTCTTTGGCAAGGATACGATTCCAAACACGCACCTCGCAGATGTCACCGGAGAAGTCACGGTTGTTGTTCCAAGACCTGCCTACATAAAACTCAGACCTGTTCCCGTTCACGGAAGAACGATTGCTGCTGTTTTGTGTCTCACCTTTCTGCACACCGTCGATGAAGAAGGCACACTGACCATTGGTGGAATCGTACGTAAAGGTGATGAACTGCCATTTCTCCTTCTCAATTTTCCACTGAGAGTTGGTTACGTTCTGGCTGTTAGCAAACTGCAACTGGTCGGATGCTACGCCAGCGTCACCGAAGCGAAGAAGAGATTTTCCTTCGATACCAAGTAACGTAGAAATGCCGAATCGTTTCCGTCACTGAAGTTAGCTCCCGGACGGATAAGAGCCTCTACGGTAACTCTCTGCATGCTTCCAAGCTTGCTCGGCTGCGCTTGGGCTAGCAAGGCTGAGGTAGTTTTCGTTGAGATTGGCAGTCCAGTTAATCAATGATGCACCGCGAATCACGAAATACTTAGTGCTCTTGTTAGCAAGTACTGGAATAGAGGCACTCGCTACAGTGATGGGCAAACAGTACACATTGTCGGGGTCGATAGCCGTGAGATTTTGCAAAACAATCGAAACCGGACTGGCACCTCCGCCCACTTCAAATTCGGCTACCGGATCAGCAATGGAGTAGTATTCTTCGGGGAGCATGATTGTGCTTGTCTTGTACACTTCATTGTATACTTTAACCAACGAGGGGTCTACAGCGTATGTCATAGTGAGTGCCTGAGCGGTGGGTTGTGGAATGTATGCCTGTAAAGTGTAGGATGCGGTTTCCGCTTCACCGTCGAGGAGCACTGAGGTCACTTCGGTTGTGCCGTCGACATAGATTTTGTTGTCAATCTTTTCCACGTCTTCGTTGCAGGAGCTCACAAGCACGCCGGTAGCGAGAACTGTGTAAATTGACAGATATTTAAATGTTTTCATTGTTTCTGTTTATTTGCTTAATGATTACAAATTGCTTGGGTTAAGTGTCTGAAGCGCTTTACGAACTACCTGATAGGGACTTGTGGCGTTGTAATAGTCGTATGCGATGTTTGTAAACGCGCAAGCTTTCACATTCTCACCACTAGCCCAGTTGGCAAGCGATGACACACAAAGAGAACCGTCGGCCATATATCCGATTTTATCATCGTTTGGGTCGGTATAGCTTGTAACCATACCTATGCGGTCGGCAGGAACTCCCTCTATCGAGGCATTGGCAAGAGCCATATTAAAACCATAGTTCGAATTGGCTGATTGTGATTCGGAAAGGAATAAAACGTTGCAGTCGTTAATGAGATCCTTATCGCCCACGTTTTGAGGTTTTCCGATAAAGTCAATATCCATTTCAGGATTTCGCGCGTGCCAATCGGACATAATACCGATGAAGTTCTTCTCGTTGGCTAGGTATTCCGTCTTTTCGGCTGGTGTCATGTGATTAGTGATTTTACCGTTGTAGCCAATCATGATGCCATTGAAGTTGTTTTTCTTGGCATATGAGAGGGCGGTTGCGGTAGAGTCGGTCAGGAAGTCGAGAAATTCAACGGCGAAAGGTTCTTCTTCGGTCGACATTGCCTGATGCTCAAGATAGGCAAGTTTGATGGCATCGAAGTCAATCACATAAGTAAACTTCATGTTTTTCTTTTTCTCGTACGTTTTCCATGTCGCGAACGGTGATGTCACTAATCGAAGTCGGGTTTGTGAACACGACAACGTCTATTGAATCAGGCAGCTCGTCAACGCGCTGAGCACGAGTGTTGATGTTTTCGCCTTTTCCTAGATTGTTGAACCACACATAAACAAGTTTGTGGTCGGTTTCGCGATAGTCGCGAAGTGCTTCAAGGTATTCTTCGTATGCCACCGGATCAGTCTTGTCTGCGGTATCATAGTTAAGGTCTACGTTTTCCGGTTCGACCCAGTCGTCACACGATGAAAATGTGGCGGCTGATACGCAAGTGGCAAGAAGTGCCAGTCCGAATTTAGATATTTTGTTCATAATAGATCTTTTTTATTAGTGTTGAGAAAATCAAAGTCCGGGTTTGCAAGCCCACCATACTTTAGTTGCCAGATTGTCGGGACCGTTGAGGTAGTTGGAAACGGCAGACTGTACGTTGGTGAGGTTGTCGGTATATTCAGCCGCAGGATAAGGCAAGCGCTGCGGACCGCGATTGATGTCTACCACATTTGAACCGTTGTAAGCAACCGGAATCAGGAACGGATATCCTGTGCGGCGATAGTCGGCCCAAGCTTCATTGCCGAGCTTCCAGTTGGCAATCCATTTCTGGGTAATAATCTTCTGCTGTTTCTGTTCTGCTGTGAGTGTTTCATCCCACTTGATGGTTACCGCAGGAATTACACCTGTCCAGGGATTCTGACCTTCGGGATCGTAAAACTTGGCAGGTACAGATGTGGCATCGTTGATATACGTGTTGTAACCGTCGGCCACACCGTAGTCTTCCATAGAGAGGCGGATACCATCATTGTAGAACGATTCGGCCGATCCCCTCATGTCCCAATTGAAAACTGCTGCACCTTCGGCACGCAAAAAGCATACTTCTGAAGCATTCATCCAAAGAGCCGGCGTGGTGCCGGGAAGGTTGACATCGGAGAAGTTGACGCTCCATGAGGTGCTGAATGTCTCCCAACCTCGACGGATACCTACATACTGCAGCGATGTGCCGTCGGGGGCTGTCATCCATGTTCCATCGTCATTTTTGTATGGCTTGCCATTGAGTCCGGGCGATTCAGGAGAACCTGATTCGGTGAGGTATTTGGAGATACGCGGATCCTTGTAACCGTTGAGGTAACAAGCAATTTCGGCCGACGGACGGTGTCATGAGCGTTGTACATGATAGCCGTACGCATAGAGTTGGTCGATGTCTGGTAGTTTTTCCAAGTTGCGTTCTGATCGTTCGTCTCGATTACACCTCCATTTTTAGGGTCGATGGCATCTTCGGCTTTGGCCTGAGCCAATTCTTTATTGGCATAGCTGATGCGCAAGGCCAGACGCAACTGGAGTGAATTGGCAAAGCGTACCCAATTGCTGATGTCGCCGCCATAAACTTTGTCGACCAACGGACTCATCACTGCTGTGGGGTTGTCAAGCAGTATCTGACGGGCAGCGGCGAGCTCTTCGAAGAATTTGTTGTAGACATCTTCTTGAGAGTCGTAAGGAGTCTTGATTGCGCCTTCAAAGCCGATGGCCGAGTAGGGGATTGGACCGTAACAGTCGGTTACTCGGTGCATCGCGGCAATCTTGATGATGTTGGCTACAGCCATTGGCACTATGTCGCCTGATGTTTCGCAGAAACCCCTCAACCATCGAAAGGTTGGTGAAAAGAGTAGAAATAATCTTCTTGTCTTTCAAGAATACCTCAGTCCAGTTGTTGGGCGCATTGTTGCGCACATAAGAGGAAGTAAAGTTTGCTCCGTCGGAGAAGTAACCTCCGAGTGTACCGCCGAGAAGACAGTCCACAAACTGGGTACAGTTTACATCAGAAGGAGCGACAGTGCTGCAGATATTTGTCATTGACGATACCAAAGCGAAACCGTCGGGAGTAAGATCGCCCGGTTGTGACTGATTGGAGTTGATGTCCAGGTAGTTACCTGTGCAGGCTACTGTGGTGAGCAGCACTGCGCCTCAGCCAATATTTTGTTGAATATATGTTTCATTTTTTTTATCGCTTGAGTTAGAAATTGAAGTTAACGTTGAAGCCGAAGTTACGTAGTGAAGGCATCATGAAGTTGTCGATACCTTGGAAATAGTTACCGGCTGATGCTACGGATTCGGGATCATAAGGAGCCTTGTTGTAAATCATCCATAGGTTGCGCCCTACGAGTGATACCTTGATGTCGCAAACGCCTTTGAGCCATTTGCGCGGAATCTTGTAGCCGATAGTTGCTTCGCGTAGGCGCAGATTGGTTGCAGAGTAGGTATAGTATTGAGGAACGGTTTCACCACCGGCAACGAGATTATACCATTGCTCGGGGTTGATGCCATCGCCGTTATTGATGCTTACGAAACCCCGGTCGCGAGCTTGGCCTGTAGCCTCAGACACACCATAGTAGTCAAGGACTGCCTGGGTGCGTGAGTAAACGACCCCCGAAACGCTGAGAGCATGAAGCTTGCAGTGAGGTTTTCCATGTGAAGCTGTTGCTCCAAGCGAGGTTGCCTTTGGGAAGAACCGAACCGAGGCTTGATGGGTTTGTCTGCTACAGAAACGGTAGATACATTGCCTTCGGGGTTGATGTAGATATTACCGTTGTGGTCGCGTTGTAAATCTACCATAGAGTAGAGGTCACCCATTGTGCCGCGTTCGCGGAGGATGAAGCGTGTTGCGCCTACTTGGTTGTCGGTCATGACGAGCTGGTCGATGTCGAGTTTTTCACCGGTAACGGGGTTGTATGCGTTGCGTCCCAGTTCCTTAATCACGTTTTTGTTGAACGAATAGGTCATGTTGGAAGCCCAAGAGAAGTTATTCCATGTATGATCGAAGCCGAGGGCGAACTCCATACCCCAGTTGCGGATTTTACCTGTCTGAACATAAATCTTAGAATATTTGCCCACAGGAACATTGGGGTTGAATGTCTGGTTGTAGGTGTCGGCCTGATACCATGTAGCGTCGAAGTTGAAATCTTTCAAGAAGCGGAAGTTCATACCTACTTCCCAAGATTTGGTACGTTCGGGCAATAGGTTGTTTACGGGATACTGGGTCAAAACGGACCAAGTGCCGTTTACCCATTCATAGCGCGGGTTGGCGATGTAGCGCGGGAAAGCAGTACCTACCGATGCCCATGATGCACGGATTTTCCAGAATGACAGATATTCTGAGGGAATGTTGAGACCGGCATCTTCGAACAATTGGGTCATTAAAACAGATATACCTACAGACGGGTAGAAGAATGAAGACTTCTTCGAGTTGACACCGGCAAGAGCCGAAGGCCAGTCGTTACGACCGGTCAATGTCAGGTAGTAGGTACGTTTATATCCAAGGTCGACAGAAGCGTAGATTGACTGGGTCTGTTCGCGCCACATATTCCAAGTCTTTGGAGCATTGCGAGAGATGTTGTTGATAGAGAAAAAGTTTGTCAGCAATGCGTCTTGTCCGGGATAGTTTTCTGAACCATCGGGGATACCGCCACGGATGTCAGTTGATTCGTAACGCATATCGTTGATTGAGCCACCGAAGTTGGCTTGTAAATTCCAATCTTCACTGAAGTCTTTGTTGAACGATGCAAGGAAGTCGGCAAAGATTTGCTTCTCCTTGTAGTTCGTTTCACCATAGTAACCGCGTTCTGAGTTGTCAGAAAGGTTGCCGAGAGTACCTGCATAACGTTTGTCGGTCGCCTTGGTGTAAGAATCGTCGAAGCGTACACGTCCGCTCAATGGTAGACAGGGTAACACCTTGTACGAAAGTTGTGCGCCTACCATGTAACGGTTTTGGAGTTCTCGCCCAGGTTACGGTAGTTCACCCAATAGGGGTTTTGCACGGTCAGACCATATTCGCCCCATTGCCAGTTTTGGGTGGAAATCTTACGAGCAGGGTCGTAAACCTCGTATGCGCGCACTTCGTCCCAGTTGTTACCGCGGGGGAAGAGATAGGCACCCACAATGGGGTTCATGTAAGAACCTTGATTAATCATGTTACGGTCCATCTGGTAGATGTAGCTTTTGCGTTCAAATCCAATGTCATCTTGTCGTTGAGAAACTTAGATGTGTTACGATAGTTGAAGTTGTAGCGGTTGTAGCGCCTCGTTGGGTACAATACCTTTAGAATTGGTAGCTGCCACCGAAGCGTAGGTTTGGTTGCGTTCGGTGCCCGAAGAGAAAGTAACCGAATTGGTGGCAACAAAACCAGTCTGCAACTAGTCATCAGCCACATCGTAACCGTAGTCGTTGTACGGTGTGAGGCGGGCACCCCAGCTGTAAGATGAAGTGGAGGCATAAATACTGTTTTGACCTGCGCCGTAGCTGCTTTGGAATCGGGGCAGAATCCATGCACGATTCCATTCGAGGTTCGAACTAGCTGTAACCTTAGCCTTTCCTGTCTGACCTTCTTGGTCGTGATAACGATAGCACCGTTGGCAGCTGCAGAACCGTAAAGGGCGGCAGCGGCGGCACCGGTCAGCACTGACATTGACTCGACATCGTCGGGGTTGAGGTCGGCAATCGGCTCGGTAGCACCCTTTGAACCGAATGCACCGGCGTCACCTTCTGAACTGGCACTACGCATGGGTACACCATCAACAACATAGAGAGCGTTGGACGACTGCATAATTGATTTGGTACCACGCATCACTACCTTTGATATACCACCGGTACCCGATGATGAGGCGTTGATGTTTACACCGGCCACTTTACCTGCCAGCGAGTTGACGAAGTTGGCATCCTTGTTGGTGGTCAGCATATCGCCTTCACCTGCTGAACGTTGTACGAAAGTGATTTCTGCTCGCGCTTGATGCCGAGCGCAGTCACCACCACTTCATCAAGTTTTTTGCGTCCTCAATCATCGTGATATTAATCGATGAAGAGGAACTCGTTACTGTAACCTCTTGAGGTTGATAGCCTACATAACTAAATTTCAGCACATCACCTTCGGCCACATCAATGGAAAATTCTCCATCAAGGTTTGTCAGAGTCCCTGTCGATGTGCCTTTTACCAAGATTGACACACCAATTAGAGGCTCACCGCTGTTGTCTATCACCCCTACCTGTCACTTTTATGTTGGCAGCGAAAGCCAACATGGGCAAAAAACATGAGAGCGAAGAACAGACTTGTTACTTTTGCCTTCATAACTTTTTAGTTTGATTAATAATAATGAATTGTTCTAGATTTAGAAACGGGGGTCTATAGTAAAATGCATAATGCGAAGTCGATTACGAGCCTGGATACACCCTAGGTTGTACTAAAACAGATTTAGTCTTTTGGAGACATTGACCTAAATGAGTAGAGAAATGTCCGGTTGTGGTTAAATTCATAGTTTTATAAAGATATTATCGCCGAATGCGAGAAACTGGGTGACTATGTGGTAAATGTGGTAGAAGCCAGCAGTGATGTAAAAGAAAAGAAAGCTTCCTAAATAGGAAAAATAAAAGAATAGAAAAAGGAGAAGCAGTTATGTACTAATGCATCTGCTTCTCCTTTTTCTTTATCAATTATTTTGTATTTACTCACTATTTATTATAGACATAGGATTCTGCCAGTCGCCAGAATAAAGTAGATTCCGGGACGGTAGTTGTCCGAAGTACCTTTTCGAACTGCCTTCGAGGGATTGATATTAGCAAAAATATTCCACCCTTTATTAAAGGAACACTCGCTATAATAATAAGATTTATCACTGCCGGTCAATATGAAGGGGCGGTCGGCATACTGATAACTCACCAATGTTGCTTTTTCCGCAGACGATCCATTGCCGGACCAATTGGAAAACCCTCGTATCGCCATTAAAAACAAAAAAGTCTCCCAATGTTGCTACAAGCGCATCACCGTCATTTGAGGTTCCAGTCCAATAACCAGCCATATCACCATTCCGCCGATCTACTTTCTGAAGTCTTTCCGAAGGGAAAGTAGCAGGAAGTGTCATTACAATTTGCCCGTTTTCATAAGGGAATATAAGAGTTTCAAACTTGCCAGTCCAAGCCGGTCACTTTTCCTGTGGTCCATATTCTGTATGTCTTTGGTCGAAAGAAGGAAATAGTGAGGTAGTTTTCGGCATATTTGTATTAAACTTCCAAAAAAGAGCCAGGATTATCTTGTTATGGAAATAAAAGATACTACATTTTTCAGATTATCATTTTTAATGCAAAAGGATGTCGGTCGATTTTTCATTCTCTTTGTTTTATTTCGAAATCACTATAAGAAAGCATCTGGAATTTATAAATGCCGACATAAACTTAAATATAAAGAATAACGAAGGATTTTTAAAAAATAGTAACTGATATTTGTTACCTTTTTAAAACTGAAAAAACTTCTTTGTAACCGATTCAGCTGATTAGAAATGATATTGATACTTTAATATATTTAATCAATGTAGTTTTTGTAGCGCAAAAATGCAAAAAAGACCGGGCATATATCTATACACCCGGCCATTCTCCTCTTAAATAATTCTCTCTCTCTTGGTTTTATCCTTCGTACGGTTCAAAATCTTCTTTCCCGACTCCGCACAGAGGACAAGTCCAATCATCTGGAATGTCTTCAAACGCAGTTCCCGGTTCAATTCCGCTTTCCGGATCTCCTTGTTCGGGGTCGTAAATATATTCACAGACCGTGCAAATGTACTTCTTCATAATGTTCGTGAACTTTTTATTGGTTTTCTGTATAAGTAAAACACAAAAGCAATATATTTGTTCAACACTTTATTCAAAAAAATATTGAAAGAAAAAACTATCTTTGTAGCTAGATCCATCAAACGGAGGTAAAACAAAGATACCTGCCATGCTCATCGCATTATCATCCACTTTTATAGTCTTATCCATTATACTATTAGTGAACTATATTTCTTATACGGGGAGCGAAAAAGAAATGTATTCTTCGGAATCACAATTATATGTTGTATTTTTGCAGTCCAAACTAAACGCATGTATCTGCATGAGTACAAATAAAGATGATTACAATCATTTAGGCCTTACGGACAGTGAGGTCCTACAAAGCAGGGAAAAGAATGGTATAAACCTGTTAACACCCCCCAAGCGTCCTTCTTTATGGAAACTTTATCTTGAGAAATTTGAGGACCCGGTCGTACGCGTACTGCTAGTTGCAGCCGTCTTTTCGTTGATCATTTCCATCATCGAGAATGAATATGCCGAAACTATCGGAATTATAGCGGCCATCCTATTGGCCACCGGCATCGGTTTCTATTTCGAATACGATGCCAATAAGAAATTCGATTTACTGAATGCCGTTAATGAGGAAACACTAGTTAAAGTGATTCGTAACGGCCGCGTACAGGAAGTTCCGCGCAAAGATATAGTTGTAGGCGACATCGTGATTTTGGAAACCGGAGAAGAAATCCCGGCTGACGGAGAATTGGTGGAAGCTATCTCTTTGCAAGTAAACGAATCCAACCTGACCGGAGAACCTGTTATCAATAAGACGATTATAGAAGCAGATTTTGACGAAGAAGCGACTTACGCCTCTAATTTGGTGATGCGTGGCACTACGGTAGTCGACGGTCATGGCACAATGCGCGTTCTGCACGTAGGAGATGCAACGGAAATAGGAAAAGTGGCCCGCCAAAGTACGGAAGAAAACCTTGAACCGACTCCACTAAATATACAGTTGACCAAATTAGCCAATCTAATCGGAAAAATTGGTTTTACTGTTGCCGGCCTGGCTTTCCTTATCTTCTTCGTAAAAGATGTATTGCTATATTTTGATTTCGGTGCATTAAACGGCTGGCACGAATGGCTTCCGGTATTTGAACGGACACTTAAATACTTTATGATGGCTGTTACGCTGATTGTTGTTGCTGTTCCCGAAGGGTTGCCGATGAGTGTGACGCTTAGTCTGGCCCTGAATATGCGCCGTATGCTTTCTACCAACAACCTGGTTCGGAAAATGCACGCTTGCGAGACAATGGGTGCTATCACTGTCATCTGTACGGATAAAACCGGTACGCTGACGCAAAATCTGATGCAAGTACACGAACCAAACTTCTATGGAATCAAAAACGGCAGTAACCTGTCCGATGATGATATCAGTGCATTGATTGCAGAGGGAATCAGCGCTAATTCGACCGCCTTCCTTGAGGAAACAGAAACCGGGGAAAAGCCGAAAGGAGTAGGAAATCCGACGGAAGTGGCCTTACTATTATGGCTCAATAGTCAGGGAAGAAATTACCTGAAACTCCGTGAGAACGCCCGTGTTCTCGACCAGCTCACCTTCTCTACGGAGCGCAAGTTCATGGCTACGCTTGTAGAATCACCATTAATCGGAAAGAAAATACTCTATATAAAAGGAGCCCCCGAAATTGTTTTGGGCAAGTGTAAAGAAGTTGTCTTGGACGGACGACGGGTGGACGCCGTAGAATATCGTTCCACAGTAGAAGCACAATTGCTGAATTACCAGAATATGGCAATGCGCACACTCGGCTTTGCCTTCAAAATCGTCAGAGGAGAATGAACCGAATGATTGTGTGGAACTTGTTTCGGCAAACGACTTGAACTTCTTGGGAGTGGTTGCTATCTCTGACCCGATTCGTCCGGATGTTCCTGCCGCCGTAGCCAAATGTCAGTCGGCAGGTATCGGTATCAAGATTGTGACCGGCGACACTCCGGGGACTGCAACCGAGATTGCTCGTCAGATAGGTCTTTGGAAGCCGGAAACCGACACCGACCGGAATCGTATCACTGGTGTTGCTTTTGCTGAATTGAGTGACGAAGAAGCACTTGACAGGGTAATGGATTTGAAAATTATGTCGCGTGCCCGTCCTACAGACAAACAACGCCTTGTGCAGTTGCTCCAGCAAAAAGGAGCCGTAGTAGCAGTAACCGGAGACGGAACAAACGATGCTCCTGCACTGAACCATGCACAAGTCGGCTTATCAATGGGTACAGGAACTTCTGTAGCCAAAGAAGCCAGTGACATCACACTGCTCGACGACTCCTTCAACAGTATCGGTACCGCTGTTATGTGGGGACGTTCACTGTATAAGAATATCCAGCGTTTCATCGTTTTCCAGCTAACGATCAACTTCGTTGCATTACTTATCGTTCTATTGGGTTCCGTTATCGGCACGGAACTTCCGTTGACTGTGACGCAAATGTTGTGGGTGAACCTGATTATGGATACTTTTGCTGCGCTGGCTCTGGCTTCTATTCCGCCCAGCGAAACTGTTATGCTCGAAAGCCTCGTCGCAGTACTGATTTCATTATCAGCAAAGCAATGAGGTCTAACATATTAGGTGTAGGTACGATCTTCCTCGCCGTATTGCTCGGAATGATTTATTATTTCGACCACAGTGCGCAAGGTATGGATGTACATAACCTCACCATTTTCTTCACGTTCTTTGTTATGCTTCAGTTCTGGAACTTGTTCAATGCACGTGTGTTCGGCACTTCGGACTCGGCGTTCAAGGGCATTTCTAAATCTTATGGCATGGAATTAATTGTGCTTGCCATTCTTGTCGGACAATTCCTTATTGTACAGTTCGGTGGTGCTGTATTCCGCACGGAACCACTCGACTGGCAGACATGGCTTCTAATTATAGGCGTTTCGTCCATGGTGTTATGGGTTGGAGAACTTGTTCGCCTTGTTCAGCGTATTATTCACAAAAGAAAAAGAAATGAAAAGTAAAGGAATTAAAAACCTTCTTATTGATTTAGGCGGTGTACTTATCAATCTCGACCGTCAACGTTGTATCGAGAACTTCCAGAAATTAGGGCTCCGTAACGTGGAGGAACTATTGGACATCTCAAATCAGGACGGAATCCTGATGCAGCAGGAGAAAGGCTTGATTACTCCCGCAGAATTTCGTAATGGCGTTCGCGAAATGATAGGTAAAGTAGTTAGTGACAAACAAATAGATGCAGCCTGGAATAGTTTTCTGGTAGATATACCCACACACAAACTTGATTTATTATTAAAATTACGCGAGAAATATGTAGTCTATTTGTTGAGTAATACAAACGAGATTCATTGGAAATGGACTTGTAAGAATCTATTCCCCTACCGTACTTTCAAAGTAGAGGACTATTTTGAAAAAACATATCTCTCTTTTGAAATGAAAATGGCCAAACCCGAACCGGAAATTTTTAAAGCAATATTGGATGATGCCGGCATCGAACCGGAGGAGACTCTTTTTATTGATGATTCCGAAATCAACTGCAAAGCGGCACAGAACTTAGGAATCTCCACCTATACAGCAAAAGCAGGCGAAGACTGGAGCCATCTTTTCAACAGCAAATAATTTTAGAGATATGCAGATTATACGTGACATATCGGCTATTAAACCGGAACCCAGTGTAGCTACCATAGGCTTCTTTGACGGAGTGCATGCAGGACATCGCTATCTGATTCAACAAGTGAAAGAGATAGCCGCAGCCAAAGGTCTACGTTCTGCATTGGTCACTTTCCCTGTTCATCCCCGTAAGGTAATGAATGCAGCCTATCGGCCGGAACTCCTGACTACTCCGAAAGAGAAAATTAGTCTGCTTGCTGACATTGGTGTAGACTATTGCCTGATGCTCGATTTCACCCCGGACATTTCGCAGTTAACCGCCCGCGAATTTATGAACCGACTGCTAAAAGAGCGTTATCAGGTGAAATGTCTGGTTATCGGTTATGACCACCGTTTCGGACATAATCGCAGCGAAGGATTCGAGGACTATGTATGCTACGGGAAAGAAATTGGTATAGAGGTAATTCGTGCACAGGCATATACCAGTGACATAGAAATAGGAACTACCCGAAACATTCCGGTAAGTTCGTCTTTGATTCGTAAACTGTTACATGAAGGAGAAGTGGAAATCGCAGCCCGTTGCCTGAAATATGAATATTTTTTGGACGGGACTGTTGTAGGCGGTTACCAAGTAGGCAGAAAGATCGGCTTTCCGACTGCCAATTTAAGCGTAGATGATCCGGATAAACTGATTCCTGCCGATGGCGTATATGCCGTATGGGTAACATTTGACGGGAAAACGTATATGGGGATGCTGAATATAGGTGTCCGCCCGACGATTGACAATGGCCCTAACCGGACGATTGAGGTGAATATCCTCCACTTCCATTCTGACATATACGATAAATTCATCCGGCTTACTTTTGTTAAACGGACGCGTCCCGAACTGAAATTCTCCAGTATCGACGAGCTAATAGTGCAACTCCATAAAGATGCAGAAGAGACGGAAGCGATTCTTCTTGCCAGCAAAGCAAGAAGTAACCAACAGGAAGAACTAAGAAAATAATACATCAACCGAATAACAACTTAAAATAGATTCTTATGCAAAAGTCATTTATGAGCATCTCTCTGGTGGTAATAGCAATTTCTATGTTAGCTATGTTTATATGCAGCTTCTTCGCTACTAAATAAAAAAGTAAAATATGAAAACGGCTATCAAACTGGTATTAATAGACCTTGTCATTGCGCAGATTGTCGCCCCTATCCTGATTATGATTCCCTGTACGATCTATTTGTTAGTCACCACAGGAGATTTGGATAAGGTTGCCCTGACGCAAATGATTATGATTCCGGCCCAATTAGCCGGTCAGATAATGATGGGTATTTATCTGTGGAAGGCCGGCTACATCAGCACAAAGAAAGAGACCTGGTCACTTGTGTCCGCTCCTTATCTTTTAGGTAGTGCAGTGGCAATCCTTACCAGTGGATTTGTTGTTTCTTCATTAATGAGTTTGCTGGATTGGATACCCAATATCATGGAGCAATCTTTCGACATTCTCCAATCCGGTTGGGGCGGTATTCTTGCAATAGCTATCATCGGTCCTGTACTTGAAGAAATCTTGTTTCGCGGAGCAATCACCCGAGCTTTACTTCAACAATATAATCCGACTAAAGCCATTCTGATTTCCGCGCTTCTGTTCGGCGTCTTTCATATAAATCCGGCCCAGATCCTTCCCGCTTTTCTGATCGGTATCCTGCTGGCATGGACTTATTACAAAACAGGCAGCCTGATACCTTGTATACTCATGCATATATTCAACAACTCGCTATCCGTATATCTTAGCATCAAATATCCCGAAGCCGAGAATATGGATGACCTGATTAACGGTACACCGTATCTTATTATTCTTATCGGTGCAATTGTCATACTGGCAGGAGTCATTCCATATATGCAACGCATGACCTCTAATAAGTAGAGGTCATATCTTCAGGAACACAAATATAAAAGTCTGCTCTTCCTTTATTTTCTTCATCTAATTGGTCTATACTTTCCTGACGGACTGAACAGACAGTTTTAATCGTTGTCCCCGGACGATATTGAAGCAGATAAGGAATTATTCCTCCTTTAAAATCAGAATGGTAGTTCCCGTTAAAATGCAGGAATTTATCCTTTATATTATGAGCTATAAACCAGCCCATTGTTGCATCTTTGATAGCTTGCGCCTGTGCCAAATATTCCTGATTGCCTTTACTCTTACCCATCATCTGCATTAATGCAAAAGCACCACCTTCTTCTTCCTTGTAGGTAAACTGAATAGGAAGAGGCGGCAAGTATCGCTTTGCTTCATTAGATAATGAATCCAAATACTGTAAGCCATTATCTTTTACAACATTAGCATAGCGTCGTGGTACGTTAGTTGCAATAAATGGAATTTTATTCTCTTTTGCGAAAAAGACAAATGGAGCATAATCCGTACTATAATTATCCCACAACCGGGCTTCTGCCTCAAATCTGTCATAAGAAATCGCGCGACTCATGTATTCATCCAAAATCAGCTGATTATCCGCCTCAAGCATTTCAGCTCCCAACATCAGTTTTTCCTTATGAATAGCATATAGCGAACGGGTTATTTCATATTCCAGCCAATGAGTAATACAACAATTATGAATCTCGCCTATAAACACGACATCCGGTTGTGCCAACGCTTCAATAAGCTCATCATAGCCTATCTCCTTGCCTTCGGCATTAAACAATGTATATGCTCTCTTGTATCTTTTCTGAGCAAAGGCCGCTACTCCTATAGAACACAAAAGCAATAACCCACAAAATCTTGAGAAAAATAAATTATTCATATTTTTGATGTTTTCCAATATATAACAATACAAATTTATCGGGATTCGTAAAATGCTTAAATGCTTTCTGAATATCCACAGTGGATATGCTATCGAGACATTGTTCATATCGCTCAAAATCAGCGACAGACTCACCATTCTTCAGCAAATTCACAAGATTAGTACGCCATTCGGCAGAAGCCTCATCCGAAAGCACTTTTCGTTTTGTAACCCAAAAAGACTTTTTCAAAGTTTCCAATTCCTCTTCGCTCACTTTACTTGTACGAAGCTCATTTATAATCTGCTTTATAAGCTCCTCCACCTTCTTCGTATTTACGAAATCAACAGAGGCCGACAAATCAAAATAAAAGACTTGTTGTGGCAGCCCATTATAAAATAAAGAAGCGTATGGAGAATAGACTATATTCTCTCCTTCACGCAAAACACTTAACAAGCGGTTTTGCAAGATATCACGCATCAATTTCAGTGTAAGGCTATTTTTTCAAGGAAGGCTGATAATTTCCACAGAAAACATAATCAAAGATAGTCTGCGTATCATTATCATTCGGAAATTCTTCTATGTAAGTTTTCTTAGGGAGCTTAAACGCTTTGTTGGGATAAGACACTGTATTTACTTTCGGCATACGTCCGAACGTCGCAGTTAACAATTCTTTGATGCTATCCGTATCAAACTTTCCTGTTACTACGAATGTCATTTGCGACGGATTGCTGTATAATGAACAATAATAATCTGCAATCTTATCCAGATCCAATCTTTCCAGATCCATTTTTGTTAGAGCCGGACGAGGTACCGTATTTCCCATTAGAGAATCCAGGCGGTTTGTCAACATACGATCAGAAGCACGTTTCATCATTTGTTCCAATACACTTTCCTTCCCGAAACGCTCCATTTCATCTTTACGAATCTCATCAAAATCCTCATAGCAAAGCTCCGGACGACACATCTTCTCGTACATCAAATTAAAGAGTTCTCGTGCTTTGGCAGCAGGAGACATTCCCATAATATCATGCCAATAATTACTGATAGCAATATTCATAGATATTTCTTCCTGTTGCATAAAAGAAGATAGAGTATCATAAGGAATACAAGCTACCCCTCCCATTTCCATATAACCTCCTGTCCCTTCATATAAAGGATAATCTTTATCTGATAAATCTGCTGTCCCTCCTCTTCCAAAAGCTGTCACAAAAATGGATTGACTTTCATCATTTGTCGGACGGAGAAGAATACGTAAGTCATTTTTCAGAATTACTTCTGTTATGTTAAGGTCTGCGTATTTCTTCTCACTAACTATATCTGAGGCCTTAAAAGGATAACTCTCAACCAGGCAAGCAGGTGTCACTACTCTTTCTTCTTTCACATCTTTACGTACATACGTAAAATCTTTCAACGGGTTCTTAATACCTTCATCCCATGCCTGAACAACTTCTTCTTTTTTAAGAGAATTTTGTTTACCTGCATTATTACGATAAGCCACCAATAAGGTTTGATCTTTGTATGAAAGCCACTCACGCAAAAGTTGTTGCAAAGTAGCGCTATCAGTCGCCCGTATCTTGTCCGCCAACTGTTTCATTTCACTATCTGACTGAATATAACGGTCGTCGGATATCACATAATCAACAAAATCATCACACCATTTAGAAGATAATTGAGTTGAGTTATCTACTTTCAAACGCCTCAGATGCTCATTAATAGCATCCTCCACTTCTTCCTGCTTAAAGCCGTTTTTCTGAATAGACTCCATTTCATTAGACAGTTCGGATACTTGTTGCAAGAGATTTGCCTTATCTACCCCGGAAAAAGCAAAAACAAAATGATTCTTATCAGAAAGAAACCATGCATCAGAAACATTGCACCGGATATTCTGGTATTTCAACCGGTTACTGATAGCACGTATCAATAAAGATCCGAGTTCCTTCTGATAAATACTGCCGATTGTATTACCAATCACACAAGGATGAGGAATCATCAGCTCCAACTCTGAACTACGCTCCAGATCATCCCCAATTTCATATAACTCAACTCCCGGGTCATAAGTCAATGGATAAGTACGATAGCCTTTGACTTCTTTACGAGGAATAGATGAAAACATTTCCTTGATTTGTTTTTCAATAGATTCCGGATCTACATTACCAACCACAACTACGGTAGCCATCTGCGGAGAATACCATTTTTTATAGAATTCAATCAACGTCTTACGGTCAATACTACGAATATCCTCGGAACTTCCCAACGGCATACGCTCCGTGAAATGGTTCTTTCCGATTTTTAATGCATAAAAATCATCCCCAAGTCATATCCGCGCAATTCTTCCAAAATAACGCCCCGTTCCTTCTTCGTCCGCTCTTCTTCGAAAGTGATTCCGCTCAGCCAATCTTTCAAAATCAATAAAGTTTTGCTACTAACTTTATGGTCAGTTTTATCCATAGGCACTGTCAACATAAAGATCGTACGATCATATCCGGTTACCGCATTTATATCACGTCCAAACTTCATGCCCAAAGTTTCCAGATAGTCTACCATTCCCCTGCCAGGAAAATGTTTACTACCGGCAAACGACATATGCTCCAGAAAATGGGCGGCTCCTTTTTGCTCTTCCGACTCTTGAACAGAACCGATACGCATCACTAACCGGAATTCTGTTGTGTGAATCGGCGCCTCGTTAGGAAGGATTAAATAATGTAACCCATTAGCCAAGGTCCCTTCAACTGTATTAGGAGGTAAATTTACTTTTTTCTCCAAATGAGAAGCTTTCTGTTGTGCAAGCATATTCACGGGAAGTCCTCCTAATAGAACTGCCAAGAATAGAAAAACTTTAAACTTTGTCTGCTTAAACATGAATGGTCGTTTTATATATTATATTTATTCATTTAATGTATAAGTCACGCGAATCTGAGTATACCCTAACGAATTAACATGATCCCAAGGGAATTGAAAACTAAAGGTTTTCTCATTAAACATTCCTTTCGGTTCAATCCAGTCTGAAGGTTCATTCTCCCAATTGTCTTCATCAATAGACGAATACACTAAACAAACTGGATTTAAAGTTATTCCTTCCTCTATCAAATCACTAACACTCGCTTCCACCATATTATCTCCCTCCTGAACTAAAATCGTACCACCTTCGTCAGCCATTTTCTTCCAACGCTCCCAAGCGGTAAAAGAATATTCAAAAGGCAATGATTCTATTTCTTCATCCCAAAGATTTAAAGTCGGGCCTACGAATGAAAAAGTACCTTCATCCGGCAATAATTCCAAATTATCAAGAACTACACTAAATACTTCCTTACTCATGTCATAGCCAATCGCCTCCATCATAGAGACATATTTACTTCCTTCAAAAATCCAAAATTCATTCTCCACCGTTTCTTTTCTGTATATTTCCCACAAAAATGAAGTTATTCCCATTGGATTATCAATCATCTTAAGTATCGGACGATCTGCAGTAGCATTCTCACTCAATGTTATCATACTCTTTCCTTCAAAGGAGCGAGTCTCCGTATCACTAAATACTCCAACCTCATCTGCTGGGAAAGTCACCTCTACGCGACAGCTTACTTCACCCATAAAGCGATTAAGATTAAGCCTGTACTTCTCCATATAGCCATGAACAAACTCAATCTGTTGTTCGGTCAAGTCCGGCAAGGTTGGATTTGGCCTTACAGTCAGTTTCAATTCATTCCATGGTTGCATACGTTCGTCTGTATAATCCCTTACCTTTAAAGTTATCATCCTTTGGTTATTCAGCAAACTCTGACGATTGAAAGTACCTTGAAACGCGCCGTCTTCTCTCCCGCCTTTATTTGTACTGCCCCATTTTCCAAGCGCAAAATATCATCTGCATTATCCAACAATTCGAAATTAATTACAGCATCATTTTCTACGGAAGTAGCCAGAAGTACATCAACAGTAATTGCACGTTCATCACTTTCCGAAAGTGCAGGATCATCGGAAGTACTCATTTGTATATAATTGCGTCCCTTATAAGTATAATCAATGTTGTTACTACAAGCTATAACAATCCAGGACAGACAAATCAAAAATATGAATAAAGAATAATATTTGTATTTCATAATCTTCTTTGTTTTTAAGATAGAAAAATTATCTATTCAGAGGCCACCCCTCATTTTGAGTCATATTCTCATTATATTTATATTCAGAACGAGGAATAGGAAAACACCAGCGATAATCGCTACTCTCAATTTTTACATCTTCACTGCTCCCCCATTTCGCTAACCGGGAAAGGCTTCCAGAATGTAAACGTTTCAAATCAAAATACAGTATACCTTCACCCGCAAATTCTTTCATTTTTTCCAGATGAATAGCCTGCAGCAGTGCATTACCTGTCAGTCCTCATCAAGAGTCGTGGCTTGACAAGCTGCCAAATATTCATTCAATTTCCGAATTGCGACATCTTCTTTACCCACCATCCGACTATAAGCCTCGGTAGCTATGAAATAAGCTCCGGCATAACGCATTATATTTATATATTGTATACTTTCTGAATCCTTATTTACTTTATTATATTTACCTAGCAAATTCCTTTGTTCTCCTTCCATTTCAAAAGGATAAACATTGTATGTCTTCCGTATATCTTCCTCCCCATAAACAATCTGAGGATTCAAAGCGAAATAATCACCACTTGTTTCATTAAACTGAATGTCCGCATAATAACTCTTTGCTGTATAAAACGCAAAGATACGCCCCTTGCAAGAAGCAGTTTCCCACAAACGTTTATATCCCGCAACAGTAAACATATCATCTGTTGCCTGCTCTAATATTTTCTCTGCATAAATCGCAGCCTGTCCATATTGTCCTGCATATAATTCCAGTTCAGCAAGCAAATAATAAACCGCTGTTTGAGATAACCACCCATTTTTTTCCGGAGCATTCTCCGTATCGGCCGCCTCTGTCAACAATGTACGGATAGCAGATACACAATCTTCAATAGAAGAACGTTTTGGAAATTCAAGTCCCAAACGTTCTTTCAAAACAATGCCATCAGCTTGCGGATCTTTGTCATAAGCTGGTGCAAACAACCTTAGCAAATTGAAATAACAAAGAGCCTTCAATGCTTTGCACTCACTTATTATAGCTGCTTTTGCACTCTCCTCCGAAGCATTCTCCAATACGATATTATCCACCCGTTCAAGCAAAGTATTGCAAGAAGCAATTGTATTATAATATTCCAGCCAGATAGTCTCCGCAAAAGAAGTTATAGAGTTATCCTTCCACAAATAAAGATTCTTCTGACTCATATCCTTTCCTGTAATAGACGTTTGACAAAAGTCATCACCTAAGATAGAAAGTTCATATTCATAGTGCGGATATAGTAAATAAGCAGATGTCAGGAGCGAACGGGCCGTGGAAACATTAGTAATAGCATCAGGATCCGAATACTGGTCAGCAGGAGGAATATCAAGTGAACAAGACGATACTCCCGCTAAAATTCCTGATATGGCAGTAAATATATAGATGAATTTCTTTATCATAATCATTATTCTTTAAAAAGTCAGACTCATATTGAATGTATAAATAGGCTGCATACTACCCGCCAATGTACCACTTTCCGGATCCGATTCCTTATATGAGGTCCACGTAAACAAATTAGAACCCTGAAAAGCAAGCGTCGCATACTTTACAAACGGTAATGTCTTTCTTAAGAAATGAGGTGGCACTCGGTAACGAAGAGAAACCATAGAGAGCTTCAAATAATCACTCTTACCTACTGTCAACGAGTTCGGGTATTGGCTTAAATTGTCTTCTGCTACAGCAGATGTGTAAAAAGGAGTCGGATAAACTTTACCTTCATCTCCCGGTTTAAACCACATTTTATCTGTTTGTCCAGCAACAGCATTTTTATTTGAATCATCTTTATCACGCACATACGAATAGTTAAATTGGTGGATACCACCGTGTACATAATAGAAATCCATATCCAAATCGAATGATTTATAAGAAAGCGATAGTCCAAAACTTCCGCTATATGGAGGCGTAGAATGACCCAATGCTACCACATCTTCAGCAGTCAATGCTTCACTTGCTTGTTTTTCCTTATTACCTTTCACCAGAAAAACAGGATAACCAGTCAAAGGATTAATCCCCAGAGAAGAAGGTCCGTAAATCATATCATACGACTTACCCACCTCATAATCAGGAAGCAATGCTTCTTCAGAGGTATATATTCTATCAGCATAATAAAGATCAATAACTTTGTTACGGTTATAAGCTATATTCCCCCGCAAACTAAGCAACCAATCGTTTGTATCCAACACTTTCATATTCACTCCAAATTCGAAACCTCTATTCTCAAGTATTCCTATATTACGTTTCAATGTAGTATATCCAGTAGAAGACGGAATCGGAACATCCAACAACGCTTGTTCGGTACGACGGTTGTACCAACTCGCCTCTAAAGTGATACGATCAAACAGACCTATATTAATTCCTGCATCAATAGACTTAGTCTGTTCCGGTTTCAGATCTTTATTATAAAGCCCCATTAAGTCAAGTGGACGCTGGTCTTCATAACTGTTAGTAGAATAAGCAAAAGTGGCTACTGTTGAAGAGACAGAGACGCCATTCAAATTGGCAGTATATCCATAAGAAGCTTTTAGGTTCAGACGGGTTAAAACGGGGTTATCCGACAGAAATTCATAATAACTAGGAGTCCAACCAATCCCCACTGCCCAAGCACTGTTCCGGCGTTTGTCGGAAGGCAAAATAGAGGAAGCGTCAGTCTTATAAGTACCATAAAGGTCATAAATATTATCAAAAGTATACCCGACAACAGCACCAAATCCCAACTGGGCATTTTTATCTTTCAACGCCCCCACTTCAGCTTTACGCGTTCCTTGAATAGATTGATTGATAGCAGCCGCAGATTTTATAGTTCCAACCCCATAACCGGTAATAGAAACATTATCCAACTGCGTCAGGTAATAATCTATATTAGCACCTAACGTCAGATTATGTTTCCCTGCATATACATTATTATAAGTCACACGAACATTAGTAGAAACATTGGTTGTCGTATTCTTTGATTTTGAATAAATACCACGTTGAATCTCAGGAACTCCCGTTGTCATTTCCGAATATGCAGTAGAAGGAGTAAATTGTTCTGTCTCGTCCAGCAAAAAATCCAGGCCGGCCACTGCCGCCACATCCAGTCCAGGTAATGGGTTCAAAATCAAACTGCCACTAATACCGGCTGTCTTTGCCGCATCTTCCTGACTGTACTGATTCATCAAATCATTGTAGGTACGTCCCGGATAAGAAACTAATTCGCCACTATCTTTTGTTTCATAAGGATTCAGTTCATAAACCAGTTGAGTAGGGTCCGAGGTTGTACCATTCGGTGTATTTGTCTTAGCATATCCCCCATTTACACTTAGCAATGCATAACCGATATGTCCCAATTTCTGGTCCATATTCATGCGCAAACTCATACGCCGTTTATCATTACCCGGCAAACGCCCTCCCTGTTGAGTATAGTTAGCAGAAACATAATAGGTTGTCTCTTCACTTCCTCCACGAATACTGACATTATGTTTCTGATAAAGACTATTCCGGATAAGTTCATGGAACCAGTCGGTATTAATATTCTTCAATTCATCCAGTTTTTGTTGTCCTGCCGCTATCAGTTGTGGCAAATTCGGATCATCAGCATGATATTTATTATAATAATCTGCACTATATCGGTAACCGGGAGTTTCTACATTTTGCAAACGACGTTCCAGTTCCAGCTTTTCTACAGAATTCATCATAGAAATTCCCCGACGGCCACGAGTAGTTATACCCATATCCAAAGTATAGGTAACCATTGTTTGTCCGCTAATTCCACGCTGGGAAGTTATTTCCAGTACCCCATTAGCAGCTTTTATACCATATAAAGCACAAGCAGCCGCATCTTTAAGTACCTTGATTTCTTTAATATCTTGAGGGTTCAGATTATAAAAAGTTTCCGAGCTTATGACCTTTCCATCCATTACATACAGTGGCTCATTGGTTGTGTTTCCCCTTCGTAAAGAGGAATTTCCCCTGATGCGTATCTCAGGAGCAGAACCCAGTTCTCCTGTATTTGTTACAATCAGCCCCGGTACAGATCCCTGCAAAGCCAAGCCCATATCAATCATCGGCTTACTATTAATACGCCGCATATCGACTTCTTGCACTACACCGGAACGAGCACGAATATCTATCTCGTTAATATTGGCTTTAGCAGTCACAACAACCTCATCCATATTATTAGTGTCGTCCGCCAAAGTTACTTCCAGCTTAGTCTGACCTTTATAAGTGATAGTTTTACGCCGCATACCAATAAACGAAAATTCAATTGATACACCTTGCTCCCATTTACCTGCTAGCACAAACTCTCCTTTTTCATTGGAGACTGTCCCATAAGGAGTATTTTTTACTTTAATGTTTACACCAGCCAAAGGCAAGTTCTGAGAATCATATACGTGTCCGGTTATTCGGTTTTCCCTCACTTGAGCTTGTACTAACATATAGAAAACCATACAAAACCAGAACAGGATTACTCTTTTCACATAATTTTTCATAAGCTCGCGTTTTATTCACTTTTTTGCAAAAAAATAAATAAAAAAGCAAAGTATCAAACGAAACTTATTATATTATATATTTTTAAACATTGGTCAAATAGACAGATTCCTTACTTTTTTCTAAATAAAACAACAGAAAAACTAGCAAAAAACTTCCATAAACCTATGTACAAGCTTTCCTGAATAAAATCTATAATTTTATAAAATTTTCACAAGATCAACAAGCATATCATAAAAAAGGGAAGTTTTTACTTCCCCTCTTTCGCTTTGAATGCTAATGCATACATTCGTATTTGTTTGACCATGGACAACAACCCATTGCTACGTGTAGGTGACAGATGTTCTTTCAGCCCAATCTTATCTATAAAATAAAGATCAGTATTCAAGATTTCATCAGGAGTATGTCCTGAAAGGACTTTAATCAATAAGGCAATAATTCCTTTTACAATCAAAGCATCACTTTCCGCTTTAAAAACGATTTTACCATCTACATCATCCGCTTGAAGCCACACCCTACTTTGGCATCCTTCAATCAGATTTTGTTCCGTCTTATATTTTTCTTCAAGTGGTTCCTGCTCATTTCCCAAATCAATAAGTAGTTGATAACGGTCCATCCAATCGTCGAAGTCACTGAATTCTGCAATCACTTCGTCTTGTAATTCATTAATTGACATATATATAATTGCTATTTACAAATTTCTAAATACTCTAAATAACAAGGAGATTATTTTTCATTGTAGATTACTTCCAATACAGTCTGCCCGACCGCCTTCAGTGTATTCCTGTCTATATGCTCCATATTATCATTGATAGTATGCCAGGTCGGGGTAAAACCACCTTCCGGATCGGAAGCAATAATATCGATCGTTTTAATACGTGCCAGGCGGTTGATAAACAAATGGTCATCCGTCACCCCTCCTCCGTCTTCATCAATGAACATTTTGCCATATCCCAATTTCTTGGCTGCTTTCCACACCTTTTTATTTATATCCGGCGCAAATCTCTCAGAATATGATTCTTTCAGGAAAACCGTATTTTCGCCACCTACCATATCAAGCAGGATACCAAAACGAGCATTATATCCCTGTACATGAGGGTTACGCGCCCAGTATTGTGCACCCAGACACCATGATTCTTCATTATTCTGGTCATGTGTACCATAATCTTCGGCATCAAGAAAAATAATGTCAATACCAAGTTCCGGCTGCCGTTGATTGACCAAACGGGCTATTTCCAACAGAGCTCCTACTCCGCTTGCACCATCATTTGCACCCAGAATCGGAGTTTTATGGTTCTTCTCGTCAGGATCGTTATCAGCCCATGGGCGTGTATCCCAATGTGCAAACAAAGCGATTCTCTTTTTACTTTCCGGCTTATAAGAACCGATAATGTTTCTCGCTTTCAACAGAGTTCCGTCATAAGCAATCAGATCGGCATACTGATCGGTCACCTGCGCACCGAAATCTTTTAATTGCTTAGCCAGATAATTTCCACAAGCTACATGCCCCTTTGTATTAGGAACACGAGGACCGAAATCTACTTGATTCTTTACATACAGATAAGCACTATCTGCATCAAACTGTGGTACATTCACAACTATCTTTTCGTTTTGTTCACTTGTACTATTTGCCTTATTGCCACCTCCGCAGGAGAATGCTGATAATAACCAAAAGGCACTCATTAATACTATCATAAGTTTTCTTTTTCATCGTCCTTTTATCTATTAAAGCCTCAAAATTAGTCATTTTCACCACAGCATCGTTCAGATGGAATGGATTATTAACAAATAAACTTTAATTCTACATTTTTCTTTCCAACCGTAAACTCTACTTTTGCTCCGTTTATAAGCGGCAAATTATGAGTAACATGCCCTACAGGAAAATTAAAGCAAACGGGGTAATCATACTCTTTTACCAAATCCGCCAGAGCAGCATACAACTCTTTGCCCAGCGAACAATCTTCTTCATATTCCGTAAACTGTCCGACAATCAGTCCAGATAATTTTTCAAGTACACCGCCCAATTTTAGATTATACATCATGCGTTCAATGGCATGAGGTCGTTCGCTGACATCTTCGATAAACAGCACAGTTCCTTCTGCCGGAATATCATAAGGAGTACCGCGCAAACCGTAAGCTACCGCCATATTCCCCCCACGAAGAACCCCCTGCGTACTGCCCTGCTTATTCAACTTATGTTTCTCACAAAACTTTGCCCAGTTAACAGCCCACCTGAAAACCTTGAATAAGAGGAAACGTATTGCGGTAGTCTGTGCCAATGACCCTAATACAGAATATGCCATATCCCGTGCCTTGGAGGAGGGGATTGCGGAATTTCTGATGATTGGCGATTCTGCCATATTGGAAAAATATCCCACTTTGAAGAAATATCCTCAATATGTCAGTACCTTGCATATAGAAGATTCCGATGAGGCTGCACGTGAGGCGGTGCGTATCGTACGCGAGGGTGGAGCGGACATCCTGATGAAAGGCATCATCAATACCGACAATTTGCTACGTGCCATTCTGGACAAGGAACATGGTTTGTTGCCTAAAGGAAAGATTCTGACCCATCTGGCCGTGATGCAGATACCTACTTACGATAAACTGCTCTTTTTCTCCGATGCTGCGGTCATTCCCCGCCCGACACTGCAACAGCGCATTGAAATGATTTGGTATGCCATCCATACTTGCCGCCATTTCGGGATAGAGCAGCCACGCATCGCGCTGATTCATTGCACGGAGAAGGTTAGCGCCAAATTCCCCCATTCATTGGACTATGTGAATATTGTAGAACTGGCGGAAGCCGGAGAGTTCGGCAATGTCATCATCGACGGCCCGCTGGATGTGAAGACCTCTTGTGAGAAGACGAGCGGTAACATCAAAGGCATTGTATCACCGATTGACGGGGAGGCGGATGTGTTGATATTCCCAAACATCGAATCGGGCAATGCTTTTTATAAGGCTGTATCTCTGTTTTCTCATGCCGATATGGCCGGGTTGCTGCAAGGACCCTCATGTCCGGTGGTATTACCGTCGCGTAGCGATTCCGGTTTGTCCAAATATTACAGCATTGCCATGGCTTGCCTGACCAGCGGGGTGAAAGAACCTTGATTGTAATTAGTAATTTGTAGTTCGTAATTTGTAAATCGTAATCAATGAAAATACTGGCAGTAAATCCCGGTTCCACCTCGACAAAAATTGCTGTCTATGAGGATGAAACTCCCCGTCTGGTACTCAACATCCGGCATTCGGTGGAGGAGCTTTCCCAATTTCCCCGCATCATCGACCAGTTCGAATTCCGCAAGCACTTGGTGCTGGAAGCGCTGGAGGCCAATGACATTCCCTTTAAGTTCGATGCCATCGTCGGCCGTGGGGGATTGTTGAAACCCATTCCTGGCGGTGTGTATGCCGTGAACGATGCCATGTTGGACGATATGCTCCACGCCATGCGTACCCACGCCTGCAACTTAGGTTGTCTGATAGCCCACGAACTTGCCGCCATGCTGCCCGGCTGCCCCTCTTTCATAGCCGATCCCGGCGTGGTGGACGAACTGGACGATGTGGCACGCATCACCGGTTCGCCTCTGATGCCCAGCATCACCATCTGGCACGCCTTGAACCAGCGAGCCATCGCCCGGCGCTATGCTGCCGAGCGTAGTGCCCTGCAGCCCGAAGCTCCCGTGCATTACGAAGACCTCAATCTGATTGTCTGTCACTTGGGTGGAGGCGTTTCCGTAGGAGTCCACCGCCACGGCCGTGCGGTGGACGTGCCCAATGCCCTCGACGGTTTCGGTCCTTTTTCGCCCGAACGTGCAGGTACCCTGCCCGCCGGGCAACTGATAGACCTTTGTCACTCGGGGCGTTACACTACCGAAGAACTGAAGAAACGTATTTCCGGCAAGGCGGGACTTGCCGCCCCATTGCATCGTCAATACATTTCTTATTAGTACCTGAAACTTCGATACGTCCCACACCTTCCGTTTCTTCGATAGTGATGACAGCACCGGTCTCTTCCTGCATACCTTGAATTATTTTACCACCAGGACCAATCACAGCACCGATAAATTCTTTAGGAATTGTCATGGTTTCAATGCGGGGAGCATGTTCTTTCAAGTCTGCACGCGGTTCAGCGATTGTTTCAGCAATCTTATCCAAGATGTGCATACGCCCTTCCTTAGCCTGGTTCAATGCACGTTCCAAGATTTCATAAGACAGACCGTCTACCTTAATATCCATTTGCGTAGCAGTAATACCATCTCTTGTTCCAGTCACCTTGAAGTCCATATCTCCGAGGTGGTCTTCATCACCGAGGATATCAGACAATACTGCATATTTATCTTCACCTGCATTCTTAATCAGTCCCATTGCAATACCTGATACCGGCTTCTTAATCTTCACACCTGCATCCATTAATGCCAATGTTCCGGCACATACGGTAGCCATAGAAGAAGAACCATTAGATTCGAGAATTTCTGAAACAACACGTACTACGTACGGATAGTCAGCAGGAATCTGTCCTTTCAAAGCGCGCCAAGCCAAGTGGCCATGACCAATTTCACGACGACCTACGCCGCGTTGTGCTTTTGCCTCACCAGTGGAAAAAGGAGGGAAATTATAATGCAACAGGAAACGTTCTTTTCCGTGTTCCAATACATTGTCAATAATCTTTTCATCCAGTTTAGTACCCAGAGTCACTGAAGTCAATGATTGAGTTTCACCACGAGTAAAGATAGCCGATCCGTGAGGTCCGGGTAGGTAACCTACTTCGCACCAAATCGGGCGAATTTCGGTAGTTTTACGACCATCCAGGCGTTTGCCTTCATCAAGAATACAACGGCGCATCGCTTCTTTCTCTACGTCATGATAATAACGATCGATCAGAGCACCTTTTTCTTCCAGTTCTTCTTCCGAGAACTGAGCCTTAAACTCTTCACAAATAGCTTCGAAAGCAGCAAAACGTTCATGTTTATTGTTATTTCCGGAAGCAGCAACAGCATAAGCCTTGTCATAACAAGCTTCACGAACTGCCTTACGCAAGTCTTCGTCGTTTACCTCATGGTCATATTCACGTTTTACGGTTTTGCCAACTTCTTCAGTCAACTCCATCTGAGCTTTGCAATGTACCTTAATTGCTTCGTGAGCCACTTTCATAGCCTCTAGCAATTCTGCTTCGGATACTTCGTGCATTTCGCCTTCTACCATCATGATATTTTCATAAGTAGCAGCCACCATAAGGTCCATATCAGCTTTTTCCAGTTGCTCAAAAGTCGGATTGATTACAAACTGACCGTCAATACGCGCTACGCGCACTTCGGAAATCGGTCCGTTAAATGGAATATCTGAAACAGCAAGTGCTGCAGAAGCTGCAAGTCCTGCCAGTGCGTCCGGCATGTCAACGCCGTCTGCTGAGAAGAGGATGATGTTTACATATACCTCTGCGTGGAAATTGTCGGGGAATAAGGGGCGGAGAGCACGGTCAACAAGACGGCAGGTCAGGATCTCATAATCAGAAGCCCGACCTTCTCTTTTGGTAAAACCACCGGGGAAACGGCCGAATGCCGCAAATTTTTCTTTGTACTCTACCTGTAAAGGCATAAAATCTGTTCCGGGAACTGCATCTTTAGCGGCACAAACAGTAGCCAACAACATGGTGTTTCCCATGCGTAGCATTACAGAACCGTCTGCCTGTTTTGCCAACTTTCCCGTCTCGAGTGTGATGGTTCTTCCATCAGGTAACTCGATCGTCTTAACAATTGGGTTAATCATAAAAATTGTTTTATCTATACTTTTTCTTTCAAAATTCCTGCAAAGATATACATTTATCGTGGTAATTAGGTGGAAATGAGCTAAAAAGTTAGTTAGTAACTGATTTTTTTTCTAAATTAGGATGAAGAACACTGCAAAATGCTTTGACTAATCTCGAAAAGACGTATATTTGCACCTTGTAAAAAACACACGAGATATGAAAAAGATTACTTTTGTTGCGCTTGCCGCACTTACTATTACAGCTTGTAGTTCCGGTCCTAAATTCCAAGTGAACGGAGATATTTCAGGAGCCGACGGAAAAATGCTTTATCTCGAAGCGTCCGGCCTTGAAGGGATCGCCGCATTGGACTCGGTCAAACTGAAAGGAGAAGGAGCATTCAGTTTCAAACAGCCCCGCCCCGAATCACCCGAATTTTACCGTTTGCGAATAGACGACAAAGTCATTAACTTTTCTGTCGATTCTATCGAAACGCTCCAGATAAAAGCACCGTATGTAGACTTTTCAACTGCGTACACCATAGAAGGTTCCGGAAACAGCAACAAAATAAAAGAGCTAACGCTGAAACAAATCGCTCTTCAAAAGAATGTGGACGACTTGCTAGCTACATTACGCAACAATAACAGTATCAGCCACGATATTTTCGAAGACAGTCTGGCCACGTTGCTCAATAATTACAAAGAAGATGTCAAAGTGAATTATATATTCGCTGCTCCCAACACGGCAGCCGCTTACTTTGCCCTGTTCCAGAAACTGAATAATTATCTGATATTCGATCCGTTGAACAACAAAGACGATGTGAAATGTTTCGCTGCCGTCGCTACGAGCCTCAACAATGCATTTCCGCATGCTGTACGTTCAAAAAATCTATATAATATTGTAATCAAGGGGATGAAAATACGCGCCAGCCACAAGCGAAAGCTTTGGAGATTCCTCAAGACAAAATTGTGGAAACCGGTATTATCGACATCGCCCTTTGCGTGATGTGAAAGGAAATACCCGCAAGCTGACCGACCTGAAAGGGAAAGTAGTGCTGCTGGATTTCTCTGTATTCCAGTCGCCTGCCGGAGCGCCTCACAATATGATGCTTCGCGAACTATATAATAAATACGCAAAGCAAGGTCTGGAAATATACCAAGTATCTCTCGACGCGGACGAGCACTATTGGAAAACATCGGCCGACAACCTTCCGTGGGTATGCGTACGCGATGGAAACGGAGTATATTCTACGAATGTAGCTGTATATAATGTTCGTCAAGTTCCATCTATCTTTTTGATTAATCGCAACAACGAACTGAACTTCGTGGCGAAGACATTAAAGACCTCGAAGCAGCTGTCAAGTCATTGCTCTAAGTTGTTATAATTTAGAAGATTTCGTTTAAATATGTTACATAGCATTGCTTTTTGCTTGACACATGTCATTTAAAAGGTTATCTTTGCGAAGAAATAATTGAAAAAGAGGGTTCCAGCATGACTCATGTTGGAATTCTTTTTGTTTTATATGACCGTTAAAAATAAAAGGAGGAAAACATCATGGCTTATATGTCAGAAGAAGGTTACAAGAAATTGATGGCGGAACTTAAAGAACTGGAAACAGTGGAACGCCCCAAAATTTCTGCGGCTATAGCCGAAGCCAGAGATAAAGGAGACTTGTCTGAAAACGCTGAATACGATGCAGCAAAAGAAGCGCAAGGTATGCTCGGAAATGCGTATCAACAAACTGAAAGCGGTGATCGCAGATGCCAAAATCATCGATGAATCTAAATTCAAAACAGATTCAGTACAGATACTGAATAAAGTGGAACTGAAAAATGTGAAAAATGGTATGAAGATGACTTATACCATTGTTTCTGAAAGCGAAGCTAACCTGAAAGAGGGAAAGATTTCTGTAAATACTCCGATTGCACAAGGTTTGCTTGGCAAGAAAGTGGGTGATGTTGCAGAAATTACAGTTCCACAGGGTAAAATTGCACTGGAAGTAGTAAACATATCAATTTAACAAAAAGGCAGGTCTCCATGTGGGGCTTGCCTTCATTTATCAATAAAAGTTATGGCAACAATATTCAGTAGAATCATCGCAGGAGAAATTCCATGCTACAAGGTAGCTGAAAACGAAAAGTTTTTTGCTTTCCTCGATATCAATCCGTTGGTGAAGGGACATACTTTGGTTGTGCCCAAACAGGAAGTAGACTATATTTTCGATTTGAGCGATGAGGACCTGGCTGCTATGCATGTATTTGCAAAAAAGTAGCCCGTGCCATTGAAAAAGCTTTCCCATGTAAAAAGGTGGGCGAAGCGGTTATCGGACTCGAAGTTCCACATGCTCATATTCATTTAATTCCTATTCAAAAGGAATCGGATATGTTGTTTCGAATCCGAAACTGAAATTGTCGGATGAAGAATTCAAGTCGATAGCGCAAGCAATCAACTCCTCTCTATAAAACATGATGATGAAATAAGCAAGAGTGTTCTGTGAAGGACGCTCTTTTTTTGTTCCATGCCTTGAAACAAATGGAAAACAAAGTGTTCCACACCGAGGGGTCCGGAGAAACTTTTATCGCTCCTTGCTTTCGGCCACTTCAACCAGGTAAACGCCGATACAAATAAAAATGATTGCACATGTCTGCGTCCAGCTAAAACGATCTTGTCCTAGAGCAAGAGAAGCAATGGTCGCAACAATCAGAATCAGATAACCATAGATAGCGACTACCGTCGTCTTCAGATATTTCAAACCAACAGGCAGCAACATATAACTGATAGTGGTCGGGAAAATCAATACGAACATCAGAATAAGGAAAGGTGTCCAATGGAACGGCATGGAGAATACCGGAGCATCAAATCCCGTAATGAACGTTACTATTATAGCAGATACAGCAGCACCGGAAAAGGTATAGCGCAACATCGTTATTGCTCCGATGGCAGTCAAGATGCGCTGACTCAAAATCAGATAGACAGCATAAACGACAGAGCTGATCAGACAAAGCATATTTCCCGTGAAAGCATCGGAGGCCAAATCATCACTTTGCTGAGTTAAAATACAAACCAACGCTCCTATCAGACCGATAGAAATTCCTATTATTTTTTTGGTGGTCGCCTTCTCCTTATAAAAGAATATCATGATAAGAAAAACCCAAATAGGTTGGAGGCTGGTAAATATGGAACTGGAGACAGGAGTCGTTTTACTCAACCCGGCCAGGTAGAGAAACATAAAACCGTACAGTCCGAATGCCCCTAACAGGAAAAGCAGCCATTTGTCTTTGGCGGATGACTTTTCCGGCGGCATGAACCATCCGATCACCCAAAAGGCAGCTGCCGCAAAGGTGCAACGAAGTGTTGCACCCGTCAACGGGCTCATCCACAAAGGCAGAAGATACTTCAGGGCATTCATATTCAACCCGCTGAATATTTTTGATACAGCCATACTCAGATTGGCTTCCAGTTTCTTATTCTTCATCTTTTTTTATTTCAGTTGATCGTTAAACAAAAAGGTATTACGGCGCCGGTATGCCCAGAAAAGAGTGACAACAGTAATCAGCAGATTAAAGATAAACGGAAACTCTTGTGATTGGGTATGAAATACCCATTGGAAAAAATCGACGATAAAAGGATAGAGCAAGATGGCGAGGTAGTTCATCATCATTACAAAAGCCAATGCCATTGTCGCCTTTTGCGGCAGTGCGGTATGGGTAGTCTTATCATACAGCATGGGCTGGATGACACCATAGCCCAACCCCACAAACAGACATCCGGGAATAATCAGCCACTCAAGCGGAGCTATCCAGATGAGCAATAGTCCCAATGCCATCGACAGCAGGCTGTATGCCTTCGTACGTTCTTTAAGCAAGCCTACAATTTTATCCAGACAGAAACCCGGAGCAGTGATGGCCAGAAAGAAAAGCGAAATCATCAATCCGGAATTGCCACTGGAGAAGTGATGCTTTTCCATTAATAAAGGTAGATTGAAGATCACTACTATTACGATATATGTTATCACGCCATAGAAGAGCATCAACTCTATCAGATGTTTGATGTGAATACCGTACTTGCTGCCTCCTATATCTATGGATGAATTGTTCGGAGGCTTCCGAATCTTCGTTTCTGAGAAGAAGAAGCCGGCGGCTTCTCCGGACCGGTCTTCTTTCAAATGTCCCTACCAGCAGAATAGAAACCAACGGGAGGAGATAAACAAGGAAAGGCAGATGCCAACTGACTTCTGCAAGATATCCGGTTACAGCAGTCGCTATAACCAAAGTGAAATTAGTAATAGCGGAGCTTAATCCGAATTGCTTCACCCGATATGTACCTACAAAGTACCTGGAAACCAACCCGGTGGATAAAGGAATAATCAACCCTGCCCCTACACCAAGCAGAGCACTAACCACTATTAACTGCCACATTTCGATTGGATATCAGATACAGAACACCGCTCGCGGCAAAAAGCCAGAGTCCGACCTGTAACACACGGACATAATCAACCTTCTCGGTGAATTTACCGCCGAAAAGGATAAAAGGAATAATGAACAGTGATGGCAACGAAGTCAACATCTGAATATCCAGGTCGGTCGCTTTTCGGAAATATCTTCGTAAGATCACCCAATATAGGTGAAACAGCCAACCCTGGCAGAGACGTCAATGCCGAAATAGACCAAATAGCTATTAAAGTAATAAGAGGAATTGTTCCCCGTCCCGTCTGTATCTTCATAATGCTTATTCGTTAAAAGTTTAGATTGGAAGAAAACAATACTTCCGGTATAAAGTTCAAAATAACAAGAAATGATTTTTGAAGAAAAAAGACATTTGCATAGATCGAATGAAAATGAAGAAAAAATATCCAGAATCTGAACAAATTTTCGCAGATTGAAAATTAAACCACCTAAAACGCCATGCTTTTTGGGAAAACGTCGGATTTTTATTCTGAAAAATGCCGTAAAATCATCGTTACAACGAATACTCACAATTTCATATGAAAAAGTTTTAAGCTTCAGAAAAAAGATTTTGCTAAAATGAATCAATTGATTCGATAACAAACGATTTGTTGGGAAACATCATTGAAACATTAATAACGAAGATAAATATAGTTCTTTTCAAAATTTAATATGGTAACTATGCGAGTTGACCAAACATTTCGACCGGACCGATAACCTTTATCATGAATAAGACGCCGGTTTTATTCGTGCACCTGTGGACTTCCTAAAGAATTGTTGAACTTTCCGTCTGAGCAGAAAAGCTGAATCTTCCGTTAGGAACTTTCTTCTTGCGCCAAAAATTCAGACGAAAAATTAAAAGACTGCCAGACGAATAAAATTAGTATCATTAGCCATAAACCCATTAGGCATCAAAAATAAATCTGCACAAGCTGCTTCTTTTTGCTTTTTTTATTTTCCCGCCTCCCTTCAAAACTAGGGTACGATCATAAGCTTTTCCACTAAATCACAAAAGTCCTCCTATCATTTTTTCCTCCCTACTTATTTTTTCGTTTAGGCATATCTTACACACTAATGGCGTCCATCCTCCTCCTTAATAAACGCCAAATAATGTAAAAGCCGGGAAACTTTCAAAACTATCTGCTGTTGTTGTGGGAAATTCGACGGGGAAAATCCCCATCGCCCTAAACCTTTAAAAAAACAAATTAGTATGGAAGATTTAAATTTCAGAAAAGGTGATGCAAAAACCGATGTATTTGGCTCAGACAGAATGCTACAACCCTCTCCGGTAGAGAAAATTCCTGATGGCCCTACTACTCCTGAAGTCGCCTATCAAATGGTGAAAGACGAAACATTTGCTCAAACTCAACCACGTTTGAATCTGGCTACTTTCGTTACCACTTATATGGACGAATATGCAACCAAGCTGATGAACGAAGCTATCAATATCAATTATATTGATGAAACAGAGTATCCACGTATCGCAGTAATGAATGGTAAATGTATCAACATCGTCGCCAACTTGTGGAACTCTCCTGAAAAAGACACATGGAAAACCGGTGCGCTGGCTATCGGTTCTTCCGAAGCATGTATGCTGGGTGGTGTAGCTGCCTGGTTGCGCTGGCGTAAGAAAAGACAAGCTCAAGGCAAACCATTCGATAAACCAAACTTCGTTATTTCTACAGGTTTCCAGGTTGTATGGGAGAAGTTTGCACAGTTGTGGCAGATTGAAATGCGTGAAGTGCCTTTGACTCTCGAAAAGACCACTCTTGACCCCGAAGAAGCGTTGAAGATGTGTGATGAAAACACCATCTGTATTGTACCTATCCAAGGTGTTACATGGACTGGACTGAATGATGACGTCGAAGCATTAGATAAAGCTCTGGATGCTTACAATGCAAAGACCGGTTATGACATTCCTATCCACGTAGATGCCGCCAGCGGTGGTTTCATCCTTCCGTTCCTGTATCCGGAAAAGAAGTGGGACTTCCGTTTGAAATGGGTACTTTCTATCAGCGTATCCGGCCATAAGTTTGGTTTGGTATATCCGGGACTCGGATGGGTTTGCTGGAAAGGCAAAGAATATCTGCCCGAAGAAATGTCATTCAGCGTCAACTATCTGGGCGCCAACATTACACAGGTAGGTCTGAACTTCTCTCGTCCGGCCGCACAAATTCTGGGACAATATTATCAATTCATCCGTTTAGGATTCCAGGGATACAAAGAAGTACAATACAATTCGTTGATGATCGCTAAATATATCCACGATGAAATCGCCAAGATGGCTCCGTTCGTCAACTACTCCGAAAATGTAGTGAACCCATTGTTCATCTGGTATCTGAAACCGGAATACGCCAAAGCAGCCAAATGGACGTTATATGACCTACAAGACAAATTGTCTCAACATGGTTGGATGGTTCCGGCTTATACATTACCTTCTAAACTGGAAGACTATGTAGTAATGCGTGTCGTTGTCCGCCAAGGATTCAGCCGCGATATGGCAGACATGTTACTAGGTGACATCAACAATGCTGTTGCCGAACTAGAAAAACTGGATTATCCGACTCCTACCCGTATGGCTCAGGAAAAGAATCTTCCGGTAGAAACAAAGATGTTCAACCATGGTGGCCGCCGTCACAAAACAGTTAAATAAGAATAGATCTATGGATAAAAAAGTAACACTCGCTCAATTGAAAGAAGTGGTACAGGAGGCATACGACCAGGTAAAAACCAATACAGGAGGCAAGAATGCCGATTATATTCCTTACTTGGCAAATGTCAATAAAGATCTCTTCGGAATTAGTGTCTGCCTGCTCAACGGGCAGACTATCCATGTGGGAGATACTGATTACCGCTTCGGAATAGAATCCGTATCGAAAGTACATACCGCTATCCTTGCATTACGTCAATATGGCGCCAAGGAAATTCTGGACAAGATCGGAGCTGATGCAACCGGCTTGCCTTTCAACTCAATCATCGCTATCTTGCTGGAGAACGACCATCCGTCTACTCCACTAGTAAACGCCGGAGCCATTTCTGCTTGCAGTATGGTGCAGCCCATTGGTGACTCTGCCAAGAAATGGGATGCTATCGTTGGAAACGTAACCGATTTGTGCGGCAGCGCTCCTCAGCTGATTGATGAATTATATAAATCCGAATCGGATACGAACTTCAATAACCGTTCTATTGCCTGGTTGTTGAAAAACTACAACCGTATCTACGATGATCCGGATATGTCGTTAGACCTCTATACCCGCCAATGTTCATTAGGAGTTACTGCATTACAGCTTTCTGTTGCTGCCGGGACAATTGCCAATGGTGGTGTGAACCCAGTGACTAAAAAGGAAGTTTTCGATGCTAGCCTTGCTCCTAAAATCACAGCCATGATTGCTGCAGTAGGTTTCTACGAACATACCGGTGACTGGATGTACACTTCCGGAATCCCTGCAAAAACAGGTGTAGGTGGTGGGGTAATGGGCGTATTACCCGGACAATTCGGTATCGCTGCATTCGCTCCTCCTTTGGACGGATCGGGTAACTCTGTAAAAGCTCAGTTGGCTATCGAATACATCATGAACAAACTAAGATTGAATGTATTTGGTAACAATCGTATCACTATAGTTGATTAACGACTCTCTCTATGAAAAAGATGAAAGGTTACTGTCTGCAGATAGTAACCTTTTTTTTTCTTCTTCCCGGTTATACTTCAATATGAAGGATATTATCTTTTATAAAAGCATTATGTTTTTGCCTCTTGTACGGATTGCGCCGGAGTTTCTTGTCCGACAGCCTTCTCCTTTTCTTCCTCCTCTTCTGCATAATATTGCTTCTTCCGCTTGTTGGACTGCTGAATAAGATTCGTGATATACACTGTAAAGATAGGAAACATCATCATTCCTAACGCTGCCAACAGTACGGACAACACTCTACCGGTCACCGTTACCGCTATTATATTCGACCCGACGGTAGTTACATCCATAAATGCCCACCACAATGCATCCCCATAACTATGGACAAGCGGATTTACTTTATGCTCGAGCACAAAGAAAGCAAGACTGGAGAAATAAACAGTAGCCAGCAACATCGTCAGATAAGAGACAAACAGGCTCGAAGCCCGGTTGTAAGTCAGCCAGCCGACCACAATCGCCAGCGCATATCCCCCCCTCAACAAAGGAATAAAACGGAGTAGATAAGTAATTTCGGGAGAAAAAGTCCATCCATAATAAGTAATAATGTTCTGATAAGGAATGGCTACCAACAGGAAAATGAAATGTGTCCGTAAATAACGTCCTTTGTGTTTCGCCAGAAAAAATTCCAATACAAAATCGAAAAGAAACCAGATGCAAATCCACAACTGGATCTTCATGTACGAGGACTGTGTATAAAAAGGAATCCCCTTAAACGTATCGATCGAAATACTAATAACCAGAAAAAGGGACATTAACAATATAATAATGTGGAGAATGCCATAAATGCCCTTTTTCCCTAAAATAAAATCTGAAAGCGCTGATTTCATAACTACTTAGTTTATAATAAAATGATTCGTATGTAATTTATAATGCTTAGAAACAATCGGAGAAAGCGATTGTTTTGAAACAGACAAATTGAGATTGGCAAAAGAGCAGTTTATCGATGTTAATTAACGAACTTTGAAAGAGATTGCGGAAACATCTCACGCAAAATGTTGTTATAACACTGACTTTAAAATATTTTTCACTTAAAACCTTAACTTATGGCAAATATTAAAAATGCAGTGAAGCTAGGCGTGTTTACCCTGGCTATCATGAACGTTACGGCAGTAGTATCCTTGCGTGGACTACCAGCCGAGGCCGTATACGGAATGAGTTCGGCCTTCTACTATCTTTTCGCAGCGATTGTCTTCCTTATCCCGACATCGCTCGTTGCAGCCGAGTTGGCAGCAATGTTTCAGGATAAGCAGGGTGGTGTATTCCGGTGGGTAGGCGAAGCCTACGGCAAAAAGTTGGGATTCCTCGCTATCTGGGTGCAATGGATTGAAAGTACAATCTGGTATCCGACAGTATTGACATTCGGCGCCGTATCCATTGCCTTCATCGGAATGAATGACGTACACGATATGTCACTGGCAAACAACAAGTATTATACGCTTATCGTAGTGCTTGTCATTTACTGGCTGGCTACTTTCATTTCCCTGAAAGGTATGAGCTGGGTAGGTAAAGTTGCCAAAATCGGTGGTATGGTCGGTACAATTATCCCGGCTGCTCTGCTGATTATCTTAGGAATCATTTACCTGGCAACCGGAGGACAGTCCAATATGGATTTCCATAGTAGCTTCTTCCCCGACTTCACAAACTTCGACAATGTCGTTCTCGCTGCTAGTATCTTCTTGTTTTATGCCGGTATGGAAATGGGTGGTATCCACGTAAAAGACGTAGAGAACCCTTCCAAAAACTATCCGAAAGCCGTATTTATCGGTGCACTTATCACAGTGTTGATCTTCGTTTTGGGTACGTTTGCACTAGGTGTTATCATTCCTGCCAAAGACATCAACCTTACCCAAAGTTTGCTTGTTGGCTTTGACAACTACTTTAAATACATCCACGCTTCCTGGTTATCACCGATCATTGCTATTGCTCTGGCATTCGGAGTGTTGGCAGGTGTATTGACATGGGTTGCCGGTCCATCAAAAGGTATATTTGCTGTAGGTAAGGCCGGTTATATGCCTCCGTTCTTCCAGAAGACAAACAAACTGGGTGTACAAAAAAATATCCTGTTCGTGCAAGGTCTTGCTGTAACAGTACTGAGCTTACTGTTCGTCGTTATGCCTTCTGTACAGAGTTTTTATCAGATTTTGTCACAGCTGACAGTTATTCTTTACCTTATTATGTACCTATTGATGTTCTCTGGAGCTATCGCATTGCGGTATAAGATGAAGAAACTGAACCGTCCGTTCCGTATCGGTAAGTCCGGTAACGGTTTGATGTGGTTCATCGGTGGTCTTGGTTTCTGTGGTTCGTTACTTGCCTTCATCCTCAGCTTTATCCCGCCTAGCCAGATTTCAACCGGTAGCAATACCGTT